>BNJV01002000.1_pt1 | contig 69723 bp, 97 predicted proteins | sample 8540591 | NCBI WGS metagenome assembly BNJV01 (sample SAMD00202457, study PRJDB9452) | human saliva metagenome | host: Homo sapiens
GTTGGTATTGGGGCGTGCGGGTGCCTGATCTGTGGTGATGTGATCTGGGGCCTGTATGTGCTGACACTGCGCATACAGGCCCCAGCATTTCAGATAGCGTATGTGGCAAGCTAGTGCGGTTGCCTGTGCACTGGAACGTCGCAAGTCCCTGAAGACAAGGAGTGGCTGTGACTAACGGCGAGGTGAAAACCGGTCCGATCGAGCATCGAATACATGATCACCCAGTTGGCGACCGCGTCCCCGGCGCAGCGTAAGGTTCCTGCACCGCGCCCACCGATGATGGTCGTCGAAGCAACCAAAGTCGCTGAAATCACGCAGATCGCGACTCACTAAAGAACTCGGTTCGTGAGACTCTTTATTCCCTTGGTTGAAACAGGGCCGAGCTTGGTTGCGTCGAACTCGCAATCCCGAAGGACGAGGCCGCCCCGCGATACGCTGGCGAGATCGGCCGGTCATTGATGCAGCCGCGTCTCAACGCCGATCTTCGGAACTTTCTTTCTCTGCCGCGGCCTCGGCAATGGCTCAGAAGAAGAAGAAAACTTCGGACGGTGGCAGAAACGCTTGCTGACATCATGGGGCGCAATTGCAACAGTACGTTGATCTCATCCGCTCTTCCGGTGCAGCTTGATGCTGCTCGTGATGACGAGGAAGCCGTACTTTCGCTGCTTCGAGGTTTTCCGCGCTTTCAACGCGCGGGTTTCCGTGCGTTAAATGCAGAAGATGGCGGTCTGTCCATCCATCCTGCTACCTCAATATTGGCAACGATAAGATCCAGCATTGTGTGTCGGATGCACGGTGCCGCGACTGACAGATTGCGTGAAGAGCTCAGTGATGGTGGCATGAGTATGACTCTGGTGCCCTTCGGCAATAGTTGTGGTTGCCAGGTTTTCTTTGAGGATATCCCGGTGCGAAAGGCCTCGGGCGAATAATCTATTCGATGGCTTGCCGCATCTGCGGAGAAATTTGCATATTTTTGTCGATTAATTACAAAAACGGTAAAATCCGTTAAAATTAATTCGCCTCTATTACAAAGTTTCGACTCTGGCAACTCTCCTTGGCTTCCAGTGATGACACCGTTCGTCGCTGGCTTGATGATGGACTTGTGACTCGTGCAGATAGCGCTGAGAACTCAGGACCGCTTCGTATCGATGGAGCATCGGTCGCGGCTTTAATTAATAGCCAACCTGATGTTCATCCAGCTTGCTCTTGGGCAGGGCACTCGGTCTGTTCGTAACCACCTCCGGGATTGGTTATTGCTGTTCACTCGATCCGGTGATGAGCCAAGTCGATTTGCAGTGTGGTCCCTACCGTGTCGTTTCTTTGGTTTCGACCGAAAGCGTCCGCGAGCTGGGAATCGAAGTGGGTTCCATCGCCATGGCTCAAATCAAGGCAACAAACGTTTCTCTTCAGGTGCCAAATGGAGGAAACCTGTGAAGTACTCCAAGGAAATCGTCGCACTAGGCCGCGCTGCCTTCTTGCGCGCCGCTTTGCTCAGGCGGAAACGGCGCATCTGCAGAGAAAAGTGCAACGGCTGCGACATCTGCTTCGACAGAAGCAGCAGCACCGGTTGAACTCAACGTTTTTGCGGCTGCGTCGCTCAACAAAGCATTCCCCGAGATCGCTGATACTGTCCTCAAGGAAAGCGATCCGAACATCAAGGTGACCTTCAACTTCCAGGGTTCATCCACCCTGATTGACCAGATGAAGGAAGGCGCACCCGCCGATGTCTTCGCCTCTGCGGACCAGAAGAATATGACTAAGGCAAGCGATGCAAGCTCGTCGATACGTCCGAAGCCCTTTGCATCTAATGTCCTGACACTGATTGTCCCCAAGGAAATCCTGCCAAGATCACCGGTCTTGATTCTTCTCTTGATGGCAAGAAGCTCGTTGTCTGCGCACAGGGCGTTCCCTGCGTGTAACGCAACCAAGCAATTAGCCGAAAAGCTAGGCATCACCCTGAACCCTGTTTCTGAAGAGCAGAAGGTAACGGACGTACGCGCCAAGGTTGAGAGCGGCGAAGCAGATGCTGGGTCTGGTCTATCAAACGTATCAAAAGCTGCTGGAGATGAGGTCGAGATCGTTGAAATTCCCCGCGCGAATGAGGTTGTCAACTCGTACCCCATCGCTGTGACCATTTCTGCGAAGAACAAGGACGCCGGACGAAGTTCGTTGACGCTGTTCTTTCCGAAAAGGGACAGGCAGTGCTGAAGAAGTATGGCTTCTCGGAACCGACTTCCGCAGATAAGGGGCTGAAATCGCCTTCTTCTACTCACGGTAGTTTCGGAATAATCTCGCGACGAACAAGCACAGGCATGCGGGGATCCCGCGTTGGATCACGCCTCCCCCGCAGCCTGTGCTGTTCTATTCTTCTTCGGTTCCGTTCATTGCGCTTCTCATACGCATCGATTGGGTTCAATTTCCCATCTATTCTCTCAAGCACTGAGTTCGCAGGCCCTTGCGCTTTCACTGCGTAGCTGCCCAGCCTCGACCCTTGCCTGCGTGTCGGGCTTCCTTTAGCGCTGGTGTGTGCCAGGGCACGCGATACATGGTGGTCGCGAGTCCTGCGCTCCATGGTCACTTTGCCCATGGTTCTTCCTCCGGTTGTCGCGGGCTTGGCACTCTTGATCACCTGGGGTCGCTGAGGCCTGATCGGTGCTTATCTGCAACTCTTCGGCATCAATATTGCTTCACGACGGTCGCGGTCGTTATGGCGCAGACACTTTGTGTCACTACCTTTCTTTGTTTCTTCACTTGAAGGTGCATTGCGCACTCGCGGTTTCAATGAGGAACGCGTTGCGAGTGGGCTGGGAGCCTCGCCTTCTCGAACACTGTGGTCTGTCACCCTGCCGCTGATGATCCCAGCTCTGGTGTCTTCGACGGCCTTGGCTTTCTCGCGTGCGCTGGGGGAGTTTGGCGCAACTATTACTTTTGCGGGGTCTCTGGCTGGAGTAACGTACGCTTCTGGAAATCTATCTTCAGCGGAAGAGTCAACCGATATGGCCCTGATGCTGTCTGTCATCTTGGTCTTTGTTGCGTTGGTCTTGGTTGGCGGCGCTTCAGCCTTTTCGCAGTGGTGGTATTCGCGTCTCTTGAGCGGGACCTCCACCGACGAGGCGAAAGTTCCTACGGCCTCGCGCGTGGCTACCGAGCCTAGCCACGGCCTCGGGAATAAGGATGGAGGCGCAGGGCCAGCTTCCACGCGTGCCCGTCCCCGGCGTACGGATTGCTGGAACTCTTCCCGAGAGACATATCAACGTTGACCCCACCTGCCAAGGCGGTGTCGTCACGGCGTTGATGGGGCATAACGGCGCGGGAAAGAGCACGCTCTTGTCGGTGCTTTCTGGTGCCCTCGATGCGCCGCAGATGACCTGCACCTGGCAGTGGCCAGATGGCGCTTCAGGCCGCCAGCCGAAGAGTGCAATCTTAGAGCAGGCCCGTTTTGTTCCCCCATATGAGTCTGCTTGCTAATGTTGCCTTCCCCTTACGCTGCGCCGGCATTTCCTCTGCCGAGGCCGAGGTGCGTGCGTGCGAAGCCCTAGAGTCTGTGGGTTTAGCAGGCTTGGAGCAGCGTCGTCCGGCTCAGGTGTCTGGTGGGCAAGCTCAGAGGACCGCTTTGGCTCGTGCGCTGGTTGTCGCTCCCGAGGTATTGTTGCTTGATGAACCGATGGCGGCGCTCGATGTCGAGGCCGCACGTGCTGCGTGAGTTGATTGCGCAACGATTCCTTGGGCGAACTGTCATCATGGTGACACACCAGATTGAAGATGCAGCTGCACTTGATGCGCATATCATCGTCTTGAAGGGTGGCCGTCTGCTTCGCGAAGGGCCGTGGCGAGAATTGATCAACCAGTCGATATCGCGCGCGGATGAGAGCGATTCGGCGCTATTGGCAATGGGGCTGAGTGCATTGGAGAGGGCGCTCGGACAGGAGTAAAAGTGAAAACGCTGTCGCTTCGTTCAATGAGCCGGCGCGCTACGGTCCGCCTGTGGCTTTTCATCATCACTGCGATTGCAGGGCCCCTCTTCTACCTGGAGTCTCCCAAATTATGGTCTTTCCCTTTGCTGAGCTGGGCACTGGTGTGTGCGACGCCCATTGTTGTTGCGATCGTGTTGATTCCGGTCATCAAGCGCTGTGCTCAGGGTAGTGTGCAAGGTGCGGTGGGATTTCGGCGTCGCTTGTCTCCACGAATCTCCAAAGTGTTGTGTGTTGCGCTGGTGACCATTGACTGCGGTCTTATTGGGATGGGGTCCGTCTTATCCGCTCAGGTGGTGGCAGATGCCGTGTCGGGTAGTGAGGAACTCAGCGTGCGTTGCGTGGCGCACAAAGAAGAGACCTCAACTGTTATGCGAAAGAGAGGCTCAAAGGTTTCGCATATTTATCACTCGTGTCACCTTGATGAAGGAGTCTGGCGAACAGATTGGTGTGAAGTTCACTGACGGCACGAACTACACGGGTACCCATGCACATAGAGACAACTTCGAAAGCACTGCGCCTACGAGGATAAATTTACAGTTCTCGATGTGTCCTCGAACACGTGTAATCACAAGCGTCAGTGAGGTTCGCGGATAGGTCTTTGTTGGTCTTTGCGTGGCTATATAAACACTGTGGGGCCGGCAAAGCCGGCCCCACGTGCATCCCATCAACACAATATGCGTTCTAAACAGCGTCCCTCAACAGGTAAAGGAGACGGGGCCCTTGCACACCCCTATGTCTGATACTGAAAATCTACGGGCGCATCGTGCAGCTTGATGTGGGCTAAAGCTATGAATCAGCTATGAAACTTTGTGCTTGTGTAGCGTTAGATTTCGCCCATCGCGTCATTGCCTAGGTGGTATCGCCGCCGTTAGGAAAGGCGGCTAACATGGGGAGATCTACATCAAATGATTAATCCGCCTACCCCGGCCGCAAGATGCATTCTCGAAGGTCTACGGGTAGGTTCTATTACACGCAGTAACTTTTCGGGGGTCCAGCGCCAGATGTCGACTGTTCGTACTTTGTTGAGAAGCGTGCGTGAGTATCGTCGCGCTTCGCTTCTGACACCGCTGTTTGTTACAGGAGAAGTCATTCTTGAGTGTTTCCTCCCCTTGCTTATGGCGTCCTGGTCGATCACCTTCAGGGTGGTGCGTGCCCACTCCAGTTGTCCGCCTCGGCATATTTATGCTGGTCATGGCCATGATGTCACTGCTCTGTGGCGTGCTTGCAGCACGTTTTGCCGCAACGGCGTCTGCGGGCCTAGCCAAACATCTGCGCCAGGACATTTTCTTTAAAGTCCAGGACTTCTCCTTCGGCGATGTCGATCGTTTCTCGAACATCGTCCCTCGTCACCCGTATGACGACCGACGTGACCAACGTTCAAAATGCCTACGGCATGATTATTCGCATTGCCGTTCGTGTCCCGCTGATGGTCGTCTTCTCGGTGGTTATGGCACTGCGCATTAACTGGCGAATGTCCTGATCTTCCTGATCATGCTTCCGTTCCTAGCGGCAATCATGTTCGGGCTTATTATTTACATCTTCCCCGTTTTCCGACGAATCTTTAAGAAATACGATGCCCTGAACAACTCGGTCCAGGAAAATATTGCTGGTATTCGCGTCGTGAAGTCCTTTGTGAACGAGGACTATGAAAAGACACGTTTCAGGAGCGTTCCGAAGAAGTCAGCGCCGACTTCACCTTTGCTGAGAAGATCATGGCTCTCAATATCCCGTCATGATGCGTTCTTCATCTTTGGCGCGATCATGCTGGTTGACTTCATTGGTGCGCAGATGATTGTGGCGTCAGGCGGCAGCGAATTGACCACCGGTCAACTATCAGCACTGATCACCCTACGGTATTCAGATCCTCACGGCCATGATGATGTTGGCGCTTATTTCGCTCATGGTGACGATCGCTGCAGAAGTCTGCACACCGTATTGCCGGAGTACTTCAGTACGAATCTCCATTGACATCCCCCGAATATGGAATCCGTGAGTGCCCACCGGTGATATCACCTTGAAGGCGTGACTTTTAAGTATCGCGAAGACTCTGAACGTCCCGCGCTTGAAAACATCACTTTGGATATCCCCGAAGGTTCGACTCTGGGCATTGTTGGTGGAACGGGTTCGGGTAAGACCAGCTTGATCCAGTTGATTCCGCGACCGATGACGTGACGGAAAGCGGGGTCACCGTTGGCGGGATCGATGTGCGTGACTACCGCCTCGAGCCCCTGCGTGATGCAGTGTCCGTTGTCCTTCAGAAGAACATTCTTTTCTCTGGAACGATCAAGGAAAACCTCCGTTGGGGTAACCTCGAGGCAACCGATGAAGAAATCATGCGCGCCTGCGAGCTTTCACAGGCTGACGAATTTGTCCGTCAGTTCCCTGATGGCTATGACACCATGATCGAAAGGGGCGGATCGAACCTCTCGGGTGGCCAAAAGCAGCGTCTGTGCATCGCACGCGCCTTGCTGAAGAAGCCCAAGATCTTGATCCTTGATGACTCAACTAGTGCGGTTGATACACGAACCGATTCGCTGATTCGTCAGGCTTTCGAAACGGAAATCCCGGATACGACAACAATCATCGTTGCGCAGCGCATTTCTTCAGTCCAGCATGCCGATCAAATCAGTCGTTTTTGGATGACGGGCGTATCAAGGAGCACGGCACTCACCAGGGAACTCCTTGACTTGGGGTGGCGAGACACGCGAACTTTACGACACTCAAAACAGTACACATGAAAGCGAGGTGGCCTGAAATGTCGGTTGAACGCTACGAAGAAGAACAAGCAGATCAGATTGCCGCTCACGCTTCCGCATCGGTAGAGGTGCTTCCGCAGGATCAAGCTGAGAAAGCACGCGAGGAAAGCCAAAAACGAAAAGAAGGCGCGGCCTCGGGAATGAAAGACCCCAACAAGCTTGATGGAGTGCCGCGTCCTTTCGGAAGGCTGATGGCCTACCTGTGGGCGAACTATAAGATCCACTTTCGGCGTTGCTGGCATCTGCATTGTGATTTCGGTATCGCATCTGCGGTTGGGGCGATCTTCCTCCAGCAGATCGTTGATACCGTGATTATTCCCGGTATGAGCCAGGGACTCCCGGCCGTGATGTCGCAGCTAGTGCGACTGGTTGTGATCATGGGCATTATCTTTGGCTCGGGTATTCTGTGCGCTTTCATCTACACGCGTCTGATGGCAATCGTCACCAAGCGCACGCTCAAGAAGATGCGTGATGACATGTTCGATCGCATGGAGACGCTTCCGCTGAAGTTCTTCGATACGCACCCTCACGGTGCGGTCATGTCGACCTACACGAACGATACTGACGCGATTCGCCAGCTTATTGGCCAATCGATCCCGACCCCTGATCCAGTCTCGCACTACTATTCTTGCGTTGACAATCACCATGCTCCAGTTACTCGCTGTGGCTCACTCTTCTCGTCGCGGCGTCGACTGTTGCGATGTTTGGCGTGACAGAGAAAATGGGCGAGCGGTTCAGCGAAGTTCATGGTTGCGCAGCAGCGCTCGCTGGCTGAAGAAGAGGGCTACATCGAAGAGATGATGGATGGCCAGGAAGGTCATTAAAGTCTTCAATCACGAAGATGCTGTTAGCATGACTTCCTAAGCTACAACCACCAACTGTTCAACGATTCAGAACGTGCGAACCAATACGGCAACATGCTCATGCCAACCCTGGGCAATATCGGGAATATCCTTTATGTTGCCGTTGCCCTGGTCGGCGGCATCATGGTTGAGCTCCAGACTCCGAATTTCGGCTTCGCGGGTATGGGCGCAATCACCGTTGGCGTCGTCGTTTCCTTCCTGGGGATGGTCCGTAACTTTACACAGACGCTGGGACAGGCCTCGATGCAGGTCCCGATGATCGCCCTGGGTCTTGCGGGTGCTTCTCGAGTCTTTGCCTTGATGGAGCAAGAGAGTGAAGAAGACGAGGGCTACGTGACCCTGGTCCGCGCGCGGGTCGATGAAAATGGCGATGTCCATCCCACCGAGGAACGTACAGGTGTGTGGGCATGGCGTCATCCGCACAGCGACGGAACGGTTACCTACACGCGTCTACGCGGTGAGCTGGTCATGGAAGACGTCGACTTCTCCTACGACGGGAAAAAGACGGTTCTTCACGATATCTCGCTGTGGGCAAAAGCCGGGGCAGAAGATCGCTTTCGTCGGTGCAACGGGCGCCGGCAAGACGACTATCACTAACCTGATCAATCGTTTCTACGATATCGATGACGGCAAGATCCGCTTTGACGGCATCAACATCAGGAAGATCCACAAGTCTGATCTGCGTCGCTCGCTGGGCGTCGTGCTTCCAGGATGTGAAGCTCTTTACCGGTACCGTCATGGATAACATCCGCTTTGGGCGATTGGACGCGACCGATGAAGAATGCATCGCAGCAGCAAAGCTCGCGAATGCTCATTCGCTTCATTGAGCGTCTTCCCGATGGCTACCAGACCGAGCTCAGTGGCAATGGGTCAAACCTCTCGCAGGGGCAGGCTACAGTTGCTGTCTATTGCGCGTGCAGCTGTTGCCGATCCGCCAGCGATGATCTTTGGACGAAGCGACCTCATCGATTGATACGCGTACCGAGTCGCTGGTCCAGAACGGCATGGATAACCTCATGGAGGGGCGTACGGTCTTCGTCATTGCACACCGTCTGTCAACGGTCCGTAACTCCGATGCCATTATGGTTCTGGATCACGGCCGTATTATTGAACGTGGAAGTCACGACGAACTGATTGCTCAAAAGGGTGTGTACTACCAGCTGTACACCGGTGCTTTGAGCTCGAGTAATCACGTATCCCCTGTAACAAGAATGTTGAGGGATGCAGATGTTGTGTGGGGCCGGCGGTTTTCCGCTGGCTTCACCTTTAGGGGTTGGAATGCAGATTTACGGTGCTGTCCCGCAGGAACCTTTTGCGGGGGAACTCCCGAAGGGAGTGACCTGCGTGGGGTTCCCTACGTCCGTGGGCGTACTGACGGCCGCTTTCATTGACGAGGCCGTGGCGGGCATTGTTCCCAAGGCGGAGAGCGCGTTGGAGGTACACGAGGTGCCCCACGCTGGTGAGCAGCCCGAGCCTGTTCCGGCGCTTTTAGTTCCGGGGTTTACGGGCTCCAGGAAGATTTCACTCCCCTTCCTGCCGTATTTGGCTGAGCGCGGTCGCAGCGCCTGTGCGTATTCGCAGCGCGGACAGGCGGATTCTGCGGCGCCCAAAGGCGTTGAGAATTATCGCTTGGTTGACTTTGTCGGCGACCTGATTGAGGTTGCGCGCGCGATGGGTGCCAGCGTGAGGCCAATTCACCTGCTGGGACATTCGTTTGGCGGTGTGATTGCCAGGCAAGCTGCAGTGGTTGCACCGGAACTTTTCCGTTCGGTGACACTCGTTTTCTACAGGCCCTCGGCCGCCTGAATCGATAGCGTTGGACGCCCCTGCGTCAGCGTCTTTTTATCCTCAACAACGGGAAAGAAATTATCTGCGTGGTACATTTCCCAATTTCTGAGTAGTGATCCCAGGGATGAGCTGATTGCCGAGCGCGCGATGGTCACCAGCGAGGACTCGCTCATGGGTGCTCGCTTTCATTTTGGCTCGTTATCCAGATGTGTCGCTTCCCTTGCGTCAAAGTGGGCTTCCTGTCTTGATCACTCACGGAGTGGGGGACACAGTTTGGCCAGAGCAGATGCATCGTGAAGAAGCCGCGTTATTGGGTGCGCGCTATGAGGTGGTCTCAGATGCAAAACACAGCGCTCAATTAGAAAATCCGGCTGCGTTGGCGGATGTTCTTGCTGCGTTCTGGGCTGATGTCGAGGCTGGGAGAAACTGAGGACTCAAACAATGTCCCTCTTGCAAGCGGCTTTGGAACCGCCCACAAGAGGGACGCAGCGTATTTGGGCGCTCAGTGGAAGACGCGAGCCAGGAATTCCTGAGTCTGAGGCATCTTCGGATTGTCAATGACCTCCTGAGGGGTGCCCTGTTCAACGATCTTCCGCGTTCCAAGAACACCACGCGGTCTGCTACTTGGCGTGCGAAACCGATTTCATGGGTTGCCATAAGAATCGTGGAACCCGAGTCCTTAACTTCGCGGACGAGGTCAAGAACTTCGCCGACCAGCATGGGGTCCAATGCTGAGGTGATTTCATCGAGCAGAAGAAGCTCGGGATTGGTTGCAAGTGCACGAACAATAGCGACGCGCTGCTGCTGTCCACCCGAAAGTCGATCGGGGTATTCCTCGGCTTTTTGAGCAAGACCAATGCGTTCTAGCAATTCCATACCACGCTTTGTTGCGCGTTCCGGTGCCCACCCGTGGACCTTGCGTGCAGCCAGTGTCACGTTATCGATCACTGACATGTGCGGGAACAGGTTGTAGTGCTGGAACACGACACCGATTTGTCCGCGAACCTTATCGGCGTTGATGCTGGGGTCGGTGATGTCCATTCCAGAGAGGAAAATCTGGCCGTCGTCGACGCGTTCAAGCAGATTCGCGCAGCGCAGGAGGGTCGACTTTCCCGAGCCTGAGGCACCCAAGAGTACAACGACCTCGTGACGGTGAACATCAAGGTCCAGGCGACGCAGAACAATGTTGGAACCAAAGCGCTTAACGACGCCCTGAACAGAAAGGACGGGGTGTTCCGCGGAGGTTGCCAAGCTTTCGTTGGGGGTGGTGGTTTCCGTGCTCATCAGACGGTGCCTCCCATCTGCTCGCGCTTACGTAGTCGAGCCGTGTACCAATCGGACAGGCGAATGAAGGGGAAAGACAAGACGATGAAGAGGAGTCCCGCGACCACGTAGGAAGTGAAGTTGTAGGTCGTTGCCTGCTGAACCTGTGCTGCGCGGATTGCGTCAGTAGCGCCTAGAACAGAAATCAGGCCCACGTCTTTTTGCATGGAAATGAAGTCGTTCATCAAAGCCGGAGTGACCTTACGAACTGCCTGCGGCACGATGATGTGACGCATGGTCTGTCCGTGGGTTAGGCCCAGTGAACGTGCTGCATAGCGCTGCGAGGGGTGAATGGACTCAAGGCCAGCACGGAGCACCTCGGAAACGTAGGAGGTGTAGGTGATGACCAGGGCGATGGTTCCCAGCAGCGTGACATCGATGCGCCTGGACGGGTTCAAAGCGGGAATTCCGAAACCGATGATGTACGGACCACAATGAAGGGCACACCGCGGAAGATGTCCCGTGTATGCGGCAACAAGGAATCGGATTGGGAAGAATACCGGTCCGCCCAAGGTACGTGCGGCAGCAAGAAGAGTTGCAAAGACCGCCACGCCAGTCGCTGCAACCAGCAGCATGCGGATGTTGAGCCACATGCCGGAGAGGACCGCGGGGAAGGAGCTCTTCGCGTATTCCCAGTTGAAGAAGGTTTGTTGGGTTGTCTTCCACCCCGGAGACGAGGCCAAGATGACAACAATGAGTGCCGCGATGATCAGAGTGGAGATCGCGGAGATCAAGAGTGAGCGAGTGGTGCGCGTGCGCCGGTAACGACGGCGCTGGCGCTCGACCTCAGAGACTGGGAATTCAGCCATGGGGTCTGCTGAGTGGGGAATCGGTGAGCACTGGGTCCCTCTGAGTGGGTTTCGAGATGCGTAAAGCAATCAGGACAAGGAAATGAAAATTCTCCGGCTTGGGACGAATCCCAAGCCGGAGAAGAAGATCACTGCTCGAAGATCGGAGCGGATGCGGCGTCGGCCAGCCACTTCTTCTGAAGTTCAGCCAGAGTGCCGTTATCGCGCAGCGTGTCGACTGCCTTGGTGACCGCGGGGTCAGAGCGCTTCCCTTAGGAAGCAGCAGACCGAAGTTGTTGCCATCCTCGTTCGCGGTGAACTGGCCAACCACGGTGCCGTTCTCGACCTGGGTTGCGATGACGTTGAATGCGGTGGGCAGGTCCACGACGATTGCGTCAACCTGGCCGCCCTTGAGGGCCTGGACCACGTCAGCAGAACCGTTGAAGATCAGCGGATCGGTGCTGGGCTTGAGCTTGTTCATCACGTAGTTCTGAGAAGTCGTACCGGTCTGAACGCCGAACTTCAGCTTCTTCAGGTCTTCAAGGCTCTTGGCCTCGGCAGCGGGGGTGCCCTTCACGGCGACAACCGCTTCGGAGGTCGTGTAGTAGGGGGCTAGAGAAGTCCACTGCCTGCTTACGTGCATCGGTGATGGAGAACTGCTGGATGTTGAAGTCCCAGTCCTTTGCGCCAGGAGCGATTGCTGAATCGAAGGTGGTGCGCTTCCACACGACCTGATCCTTGGAGAAGCCCAGCTTCTCGGCGACTGCGTAGGCAACTGCGGCCTCGTAGCCTTCACCGGATTCGGGGTTGTCGTTGAGGACCCAGGGGCTGTAGGCCGGATCGCCGGTGGCGATGGTGAGCTTACCCTGGTGACGGTGGGAGTGCTTCGCCGGTTGCGTTAGCATCGGCGGTTGCGGAAGTTGTGTTGCTGGAAGTGGCTCCGCCCGCGCATGCACCCAGCGCCATGACGGCAGTTGCTGCGATTGCGACGAGTGCGGACTTGCGGAAACGGATCTTGGGACGAACCACGTGTGCTCCCTATGAAGATATTGGGACCGAACAATTCTGAGTGCTTGTCAACCCATGGGTAAAGCACCCACGCTCTAAGGCTAAGGGCAACTACGCGCTAATGGAAAGAGATAGTCTCAAACTTGAGATGTGAGATATGGTCTGCGTGGATCCTCGCTATGATAGATCTAATAACCGAGGGCAGATCCAATTGGATCTGCCCTCTGATTTATTTGACGCTAATGGTCACTTATCCAGCTCGTCCCTAGCAGCCTCGACGGCGTCCTCGGCCTTGTCCTTAGCGTCTTCGGCCTTGTCCTTAGCAGCCTCGACGGCGTCCTCGGCCTTGTCCTTAGCGTCTTCGGCCTTGTCCTTAGCAGCCTCGACGACGTCTCCGGCCTTGTCCTTAGCGTCTCCGGCCTTGTCCTTAACTGCCTCGACGGCGTCTCCGACCTTGTCCTTAACTGCCTCGACGACGTCTCCGACCTTGTCCTTTGCAGCTTCAAAGCCTTCTTCGGCCTGCTTCTTCAGGTTTTCCAGATCCACGATGACTCCTTCAATAGTGATACTTCCAGTTCTTACTGGACGCCATTTAGGCTACGGCATTGCTATGACCATTGTCGACACTTAGAAAAAGCTTCAGGAATTTGTTTCCGCAAGCTTCCAGTCTTCGAAAGAGAACTCGGGTGACACAATGCATGTTGCGAGTGCTGCTTGGCCCCGTGCAAAAGTACGCTGCCACGAACCGGCGGGGACAAGGAATTGCACGGGGTTCGAAGGCTCAGAAGGGGAGAGTTCTGCATTGCCAGCATCCGGCGAGCCTAAGATCACGATCTGCGGCTCGGAACTTGGGGCCTCGCCATTTCCACCCAAGTGAATCTCCAGCGCTCCCGGACCCGACCAAATCCACAGCTCATCAGAGTGCACCAGGTGCCAAAGCCGCTTCCTCGTCGCGATCGAGCACAAACAGAATTGCCGAGGCCGTGGCTCGCTGTCCGCGCGGGGTTTCCACATGCGTGGGTGCGGTCCAGGTGCGGCGGAAGTGGCCGCCCTCGGGATGGGGCGCAAGGTCAAGTTGCTTGACGAGCGTGGAAGCGAGCGGAGTGAGAGTAGTCATTGCACGTCTCCTCAAAGATGTCGGTGAAACGCGGATCGACCCAGCGCAGGCATCCGTCAATAACCGTTGCAATCTGGCGAGAAGCGCCGGTTTGGACGAGCTCCTCGATAGTGTCGACAATCGTCGTGACGGGTACATCGAAAAACACCATGTCTGCGACCGCGCCGGACTGAAGCTGGCCAACGCGCTGCGGGCCAGTCGACAATCCCAGGGCGACAGCCCCGCCCAAAGTAGCAGTATGGAGCAGACGACGAGCCAAGTCGCCTTCCCCATATCCCTGAGCGCGAGCGATCTTATACAAGAGCGCAACGTCTTCCATGACATCGAGGCTGGAGAAGAGGACAGAGAGTCCGTCCCCACGGCCAGCAAATTGCCCCTCATTCAGGTAGGCGGCAACAGGGGGAGCATCCAAGCCAATCACACGATTCGAGCGCGGACACAAAGCAACAGCAGTATTGCGAGAACGCAGGCGACGCCGGTCATCTGCGGTCATGTACACGCCGTGGGCCACATGACAATCCGGACCCAAAACCCCCAGCTGGTCGACGAATTGTGTCGCCGAGAATCCACCGCCCAAGGAACGCATTTCCGTGAAGGAGGTCGATGCCCCGCTGCGCCATAAATCGTCCAATTGCGCGGTTCGGCCTTCTTTCCACTCGGCCTCGGAATGGGATTCACCCAAGTGGATATGCAGGCGAAGGTTACGCCGGCGCGCAAGGTCGGGAAGATCCAAAAGCGGTTCCGCGTCCAATGAGTATGGGGCGTGCGGGGAAATACCGATCTGCGGAGGAGTGGGCATCGCATCCAGGGAGGCATTGACGCTTGCCGGACCGTGAGCCGCCCAATCCTCATTCGACCACCCCATGACTTCCCAGTAGGCGACGCCGTGCAGACCCAGGTCGTGAAGCGCGCTCGCGGCCTCGGGATCGGTGACGACGTCGGCAGCGCTGGTTGTCCCATAGCGGATCGAGAGGCGCGCACCCCGCGTGGCCTCGGCCTTCCAATCGAATTCAGTATGGTCATAGACCGCGTCGAAAGCCTGCGCCCACGAGGGGAAACCCGTGTAGCGCCTCGCGCCAACTTCTGCCATTCCCGTGTACTGCAAGTGGGTGTGCGCATTGACGAGGCCGGGCATCAGTACCCCCGTCTACGTGGTGTTCGACGAAGGTGCGCCCCGATCGCTCGAGCGCGTGAATCACCCAATCGCGGGATCCCACGTGTTCGATTCGTCCGCCGGAAAACCGCAATAGCACCGTCCAAGACGGATGGGGCGGTGATCGGAATGACGAGCCCAGCTGAGTAGACCTCGACGACGTCGGAATGTGGGCGTGGGCTGAGGATCTCTGTGTCATCCTGGGAAAGCGTCGAAGTCATAGAACTATTGTGCATTGCCTGTCCCGCGAAGTGCATCAAGCGCAGCTCGAGATACCGCATCATCAGCGTGGCTAGGAAGATTGTGAAGCCCGGGAGAAAGCTCTTCCCCGCGGGTCAACAATTCAGTGAGCGCTGCGACTTGGACTTCGAAACTCATGCGTCCATGATCTCGATGGGGTTCCCTCACCGGCCGTGTAGTTGATACCCTCGCCCTTTCTAAAAGACGCAGGGACTTACCCGTCGGGCTGGTCAGTCTTTGCACATGGGGGTCGCCTGCGTCGTTCAGCGTCCACCCCGCGGCGAGCGCCTGCTCGAACTCAACTTCACCGACCACGCCGCCCGCGACAGTGACAATCGCATTTTCGGGGAGAGCCTCAAGCGCACTGAGGGGAATGGTGGAGGGCTCTCCCGTGGCGGAAATCAACATGCCTGCGCGTGCGGCAACCTCAGACAGTGAAGCGACAGTGAATCCATCCATGCGCGCTTGGAGAGCGCGAACCGGGTCAAGTTCGACGACACTGACCTTTCCTCCCAGTGCGCGACCAAAGCGCGCGCATCCCTTTCCGACGTCACCGTAGCCGATGACTCTGATCTTCATGCCGGGGATCGGGGCGCCAATTTTCGCGGGGTCAATGATGTCCAGGATTGTTGTCCAACAGGATTGGCCGGTGCCGTCAGGCATTATCGAAGAGCGTCTTTGAGCGTGCGTCGTTGCTGGCAATCACTGGGATTCGGAGCGGGAAATGGCGTAGCGGTCGCAGTCCCGAGGTCGTTTCCTCGGCCGCGCCGCGCAAAGCGGAAAGCGCCGTGGGAGCGCGACCCGGATCGTGAGCCATGCGAATAAGATGCGAACCGTCATCCAGTAGGTACTCGTTGTTTTCCGCGAGGAAGTCGCGGGCGAGTGCTTTCTTCCCTGCTCCAGGGTTGCGTGGGAATCGGCAAAGACCTTCAGACCCGCGCGGCGCAGGGCATCGGCAACGTCATCTCGGGTCTCGCTTGCGTGCCCAAAAGACGGAAACTTCAGCACCGGCCTCGGAAAGCATCAAAGCAAGTGCAGCGGTCTTAGGTTCCAAAACCAGGGCGAGGCCAATCCGGCGACCTGGGAGCAGGTGGCTGATGCGGCGAACTGCGGCCTCGGTCACGGGCATGAGCGAACGGGCCCACGCGATGCGCTCGGGGTCCCCTGGTCCAGAAATTGGGGAACTGTCGGGGGAGTAGACCCCTTCGAAGGTGCCGGAGGGTGCGACGACGGAAATTGCACCCGGGTGGGGGCGCGCCTGGTCTGAGAGATCAAATACTGTCTCGAGGCCCAAGGATCCTTCCCTCACTGGGGTGGGGAGCAACCTGAGCGCCGAAGGCCTCAAGAAGGGAAGTGAGCTCAGGATCTGAAGTGACGAAAGGTCGTCCCGCGATCAACATATTTGTTGCGCGGGCGTATTCACGCAGAAGCACTTGCGCATGGGTCATGCCGTTCAAAACTAGCAGATGAGCCTTCACGAGGTTGACGGGTAGGCGGTATTAGGTCCATGAAAGGCGTGGTTGTTAGTCTGGTCTCAGGTCCTTTTCGTTCAATGAGTGCCCTTGAGGACGTCATTTTCGGTCGTGAGGAAGTACTACATGCGCGAAGCGTCAATGCCGCAGGCAAGCGATCCCGCCACATATGCGGATGCTGATATCCGTCTGGCAGCGGTCGATATGGATGGGACCTTGTTGGATGATCAGAAAAACTTCCCCGTGGGATTGGAGCAGCTCCTCGATTCTATGGAGGCGCGTGGCGTGACTTTCGCCCCCGCGTCAGGTCGGCAAATTTGGACTCTGATCAATATGTTCCCGGTCGCGCCGGGATGACTTTTTATCGGTGAAAATGGCGCGATTGTTATGCGTGATGGGGAAGAGATATCCTCAAGCCCCCTTGACCTAGGGACTGTGCGCCACTGTGTCGAGTTGGTCCGTCATCACGCGCGTCAGGGCGGTTTCTTTGCTGCGCGTACCGATGTTCAAGATGGGAAAGCTCAGGATGTAGAAGCTGCGCAGTGGGACGGTGGCCTTGTCGTCTGCGGAAGAAGTCAGCGATATCGAGCGCAGCGATGAGCCTTTCTTGCATGCAATCTTGCCGTATTACGCACGAACTCAGGTTGTTGAAGACCTGATTGAGGTACTTGATGAGATTGAACGCGGTGAATTGGATGACGCAATCATCAAGCTTGCTCTGCGCAGTGCAGGAGATGTGAAACCCTTGGCTGAACGAACTTTGGGAACATTCAAGCAGAGTCATCAATTCGTGCTTTCCGGCGATAACTGGGCTGATTTGCAGATGCGTGGAGTCGACAAAGGCCAAGCTGTCAGCGAGCTGCAGAAGTATCTTGGGGTCTCACCTGCACAAACCGCAGTATTTGGAGATGCGGGAAACGACCTTGGGATGATGTCGCGCGCTGAATTTTCCTTTGCGATGGCGAATGCATCCCCAGATATCCTTGCCGCAGCTCGCTTTGTTGCGCCTTCGAATAACGAGGCCGGGGTTGTGCGGGTGCTCAGCTCTTTTCTTTGAGTAGTCACCTTTACAGGGTTTGGAGCCTTCGATAGGCTCAGTCTTCGCAATATTTATCCACGAGGAGGACAAGGTGAGCATTCCGCAGCCAGCTGGTCAAAAATTCGGAACCTCATTTGGGCAAGGTGAAACGAAACTCAAGCGTTTCCCGCTGATTCTTGGCGTCATCGGCTGGATTCTCGTCATTTGTTCGTTTTTGTTCCCCTACATGATCATCCAAGACGCTATCAAGAGCGGACATCCCGAAGGTGCCGGCTGGGTGTGGATCCTGATTGTGATCATGTGGGTCGGCCTCATCGGCCCGATTAATATCCTCGGCGTGGTCTTATCGATTCCGAGTCGCGCAGTCCAGATCTCAGCGCCACAGCGCACGCTCAATGTGTGGGCGATCGTTCTGAATGTGAGTTCCTTAGCATTGGGAATCCTTGATTCGTGGGGCTCTTCTTCATCGCCGGTTAGCGCATTTTCAGCTGAGTATCTTCGCCCTGCGAAGATCTGGATAGAGAAAGTAGCGTCGCGCCGCTTCGCGCCCCCACCCCCAAACATTAAGCCTTCTCAGAGGCGCTCTGTCTTACTCGGCAGAAGCTTCCTGGTTCTGATCAGCGCTGTAGTCTTCGACCTCGAGGTCTGCCCAGTAGTCCTCGGCCCACGGATCTCGATCGGCTGGCTGCGCTTCCATAGGACGTAGCCTGCACCGGCAGCGGCAGCGGTCAGAGCGGTGAAGCAGAGGGCGCGAAGCAGGCGACCCTTCTGCAGCACTTCTTCTTACGAGTCGGGGGTGGCCAGTGCCTGTGCCGATGCGGAACGAGCGGCGCGTGCGCGGCGAGCCCAGATCGCCCTCAGCAGCAAGAGCAGTGGCGGATCGGACACCGCCTTGTTCAGGCGAGGCAGGTAGTCGTCCACGACGTGGCTGTGAATGTCGGAAAGGAAGGGCTGAGCGCGGTCGGCAACAGACTGTGCACGTTCGCTTGCGGACTCAACAGGGGAGTCGCGCGCTCAATTGCGCTTGAGAGCGCAGCCTGTGCGCGAGGAGCTGCCCAGTCCAGTCCCTGCTCTGCCAGATCGGCGGCTCGCACGGCGAGACGGCCTGCGTCACAGCCGCTGCGTCACGGAGCTGCAGGCCCTGTGCCTTGAGCTTATCGGTGTCGATGTTCGGGGTCCTGCCATGATGTCTCCGAATCTGTCAAAAATCGCGTCCGTTGAGTGAACGCACGGACCCTTCTATTGTGCACTTTTGACCATTAGATGCAGCTTCATCAAGCAAAATACCGAGCAAAATAGCGTGCCGATTTCACCTGAATCTGGAACCATGGAGGTATGGAAGCAACAATTCACACCAATAAGGGCGATATTCGACTCGAGCTTTTCTCCTCGAGCAAGCTCCCCAACACCGTCAAAAACTTCACATCACTTGTGCACAGGGCGAACGCGAATGGATTGACCCCACCAACGGTCAGCCCACCTGCGCCCCCTTTTCAATGGCACGATTTTCCACCGCGTCATTGACGGCTTCATCGATTCAGGGCGGTGACCTTTGGTACCGGAACCGGTGGTCCCGGATACCAGTTCAACGATGAGATCCATCCGGATCTGACCTTTCCAAGCCCTACCTGCTGGCCTGCGGCAAACGCCGGTAAGCGTGCATGGGCAAGGGAACCAACGGCTCTCAGTGTCTCATTACCGTTGCGCCTACCCCGTGGCTCAACGGAAACCACACCATTTTCGGTGAAGTTATCGACGAAGACTCCAAGCGAGTTGTCGATGCAATCGCAACAACTCGTACCGGTCGTAACGATCGTCCCGTCGAAGATGTCGTTATCGAATCGATCGACATCACTGAGTGACCACAAACCGGAAGGTTTATATGTCTGCAGCCTCTGTACGGTCAGCGTTCTGATCCCTACGCTGCACCTGAGTGCCCGCGCCACCCGGAGTGCGCAGCGTCGATTACCGCAAGCGCTGCAATCGCCCCATGTGCACCCAGTGTGTCGTTCCCACGGAAGTCCGTTCAATCTGTGTGGACTGCGCGGGCCGAGGCCGAGGCAACCTTTTCGGAAGCACCCGCGCCGCCCGGCCTCGTCAATGGGGGAGCGTCCGGGTCAGTGCACAAACCCCTGTCGTCACCTACGCAATCATTGGCGTGTGCGTGGCTCTGTGGGTAGGCGACATCCTCACCAAGGGCGTGATCACCCAATACCTGGGATTCACCCCGATTCATGGCCTGTATCAGCCGTGGCGCATCCTGACGACGGCGTTCTTGCATGTGAACCTCATGCACATTGCCTTCAATATGGTTTCGCTCTACGCAATTGGACGTGCCTTGGAGCCAGCGCTGGGGCGCGGTCCCTACTTCTGTCTCTATCTTTTAAGTGCTCTTGGTGGAACCCTCGGCGTTTTGGGGTGGGTGCTGATTGACCCCTCATCTGCCTTGACGGTGACCGTCGGTGCCTCGGGCGCAATTTTCGGCCTTTTTGGCTCTGTTTTCGTTCTGCAGCGGGCCGCTGGGATTGACGTGCGCGCCGTCGTCGGCCTTCTTGCAGTTAACCTCCTGTATGGCTTCAATCGTTTCAGGAGTATCGTGGCAGGCTCATCTTGGCGGTTTGATTTTCGGGATGCTCGCAACCTGGGGGATGCTCGCCTTGGGTAAGCCGCGTTCCGGGATGACAGCGAAGAAACAACGCCGCCGTTTGTATCTGGGTATCGCGGGGATGTTCCTTGCTGAGCTTGTCATCCTTGTTGTCACCTCACATGGTGCTTCTCAATATCTAAGTGGGAGTTTTCGATGTTTGGACCTGTGGAATCCGTGGAGATCTATGATCGGCTGATTGACAGATCGACCCATCCGTTCAAGTTACCGCTAGTGGACGTTTTGGTAAGTGGGCCTTCATCGAGAATCTGAGGCCGGCGCGGGTATGGCCCATATGCCCGTTGAGTCGATTGCTCGCCGTCTTCCCACCGATCCTTCTGGCATGAGTCTGCGCGAGGTTGCCGCTATGCGAAGAGTTGAATTTCGCCGAGGCTGCTCTGGGGATGGCGGCTGTGAATTCTTGGTATGCGCTTCCTCGCGACCGAAGCAGCGGGTTTTGTTCGTGCCAGGTGAATAATTAGCAGAACCTTTTGATCCTTGGTCGGCTGAGGTTGCTGGCAATCGCGTCGCTGTTATTGGGCATTTTCCCTGCTGCCGCGGCACCCTTTCTGCCGCCTCTGAACTCTTTTATCTTCGAGCGCAACGTGCTGATGGAGATTTGCCGGATACAGCGCAGAATATGTTCTTCCCACCTGTGACTACGTCTTTATCACGGGTTCTGCTTTTGTGAATAAGACGATGCCGCGTCTTTTGGAGCTTTCCCGGAGTGCACAGACTGATTATTGTTGGCCCTTCGGCTCCCGCTGCGACCTTGCTGACCGAGTACGGCGTGAATTCGCTGACGACCTTCTCGACGACAGATATTGCTTCCTTCCAGCCCGCTTTGGGTGGCCAGCGCCTTGGGGGCATGTACGAGGCCGGTCGGCGTATCGAGTTCCACGCCTAGTCTGCGTGGAGTTATTGCCCCACATCGAGGTGATGCGGGGAGTGTCGTACCCGCTGCATGTCCGTACATGGCTTCTGCTTTTGGCCGCTTTAGCTCATTCTGAGCGGAAGCTGGAAGCTAAATGGAAGCTTGCCTCATTTTGCCTGTGGATGTTGTGGATAACGTGTGGATACAGCGCGAAATCATTGTGCGAAGCTGAAAAGTGTGCTGCCGGACATCATTTTGTTGTTTTTGTGGCAAAAAAGTGAGTTTTCGTTGATATACCGCAAGTCTGAAGTTTCAATTCAATCTTTCATGAAACTCAAATTCATTAGTAAATCTGGGAATCGATGCTGGTAATTACATCGATGGTATTTGTCCCCAGCTGTGGATTTGCCTGTGGATAACTTTTTGACTGTGGATGTGGATTCACGCCTCTAAAGCGCCCAAAATCGTCGATATCTAAGATCTGACAAAGAAAAATCTGAGTGACGCGGTGAAAGAAGGGCTGGGACTCCTCACGGGTGTCCCAGCCCCTTGAGACTCAAACTCGTGAATTCAGTTCATCAGAAAGGAGAATTCACGTTCGGCAGTATGCTCAGCGCCAACGCATAGTCATAAGGAAGCCGACGAATGCGATACCGCCACCGATCGCCAAGTTCCACTGACCGATCTTCGGAATCGGGTACGTGGCTCCGGAAACATAGAAGACAACAATCCAGAGCAGGCCGACAATCATCAGGGTCGTGAAGACGGGTGCCCACCACACAGGCGAAAGCGGAATGCCATCGGTCCAGGCATGGATTTTCATTTCTCGATCTCGGCCTTTGCGCGCTTCTCAACGCGAGATTCGTGATCGCGCTTCTTGCTTGATGAACGCTTGCCGTGTTCCTCGCGCGTCGAGTCCTTCTTCCTCGTCCTCATGTGCGTGACGCTCTCGCGCCTCGGAACGCTCCTCGGTCTGTGCGTCTTTCTTCTCTTCCTCGCGCTCTTCGCTCTTCTTCGGCTCAGCCACGATTATCCTTTCATGCGGCAAGTGTCGGGATCTCCCCGGGAAACGCCGCGACAGGCGGCCTTCCCTCTAGCCCAGCGGGACTGAGCCAAACATCAAAAGCAACTGGGCGTTGCACCTCAAACAGGGATACCTAGAGGTACGCCTAGTCGCCAACAGGAGATGATGTGAAACTTTTCGGCCGACCGCTCACCCGCCCGACGGGTCGTACCCTGCGCTCGGCTCTGTCTGTTCTTCATCGTCACTACGGCCTCGGAATGCTCTTTGTTGCCAGTGCGCGCTCAAACTCGGAAACCCGCTCACAAAACCGCTGTCGATCTGGCTGGGCTTGTCGCACACCGTCAAAATGAAGTGAAAGACCTCCAAGACGGGTCCGCAGCCTGAAGATCAGATTGCGGGCCATGTTCCGCAGCTGGCCAGCAGAGCAGCGATAACGTCGGTGAGTTTCTCTAAAGTTCCTGTCTCGGGTCCGGTATTACGGTGACCCTTTCAGATGCGCCTACAGACAGCATTCCGGACAACGTCAACCCCAACGATCTGGTCATTCACCAGCAAGATATCGACGATGTCATGAATGCAATGTGGGAAGGCGGCGCAGAGGCGATGACCGTCCAAGGTGTTCGTAGTCGCTCAGCACCGTTGTGCGCTGTATTGGAAACGTCATTTTGGTCGGTGGCACATCCTTTTCCCCTCCCTACAAGATTTCGGCGATCGGAAATGTGAATAAGCTCCGAAATTCAGTCGAAACGAACCCTCGAGTCGTCAACTATCAGCGTTATGTGGCACGCTACGGATTGGGCTGGGAGTTGAAAACTTCAGAGAAACTCGAATTTCCGGCATCAGACCAAGACCTATCCCTTCGATACGCACAGGTGGTGAAAGAGAATGGGTGAACATGTGAAAGAAGCGGCTGCCCCCCGTCGCTATCGCGTCACCTTCCTCTCGGTCATCGGCGAGCTCCTCATTACGATTGCCGTCATTTTGGGGTTATTTGCCGTTTGGCAGTTGTACTGGACGACATACAAGGTAGAAGGCCCCCGCGCGCAAGCAGTCGCGGACTTCTCCAGCAAGCACCCATCGAACCGAACCCTGGGTGAGCGTCATACCGACGATCCGCCGGAGTTCACCCTGAACCCGGCAATCGATGAACTCTACGGAGTGATCCATGTTCCTTCATGGAATTGGATGAAGATCCCCCTGGGTGAAGGTACGACAGGCAGCGTGATCGATCAGGGTTGAGCCGGCCACTACAAGGACACCGCGCAGCCCGGCCAGGTGGGTAACTTCTCGGTTGCCGCACACCGTCGTTCATACGGCAATTCATTCCGTTTCATTGACCTGCTCAAGGACAATGACAAGGTTGCTGTCGAGACCGATAATGTCTGATCTGGTCTACACCTACCAGTCCAATGAGATCGTTCCTGCTAGCGATGAAACCAATATCCGTGTCACTGCCTCGGTTCCCCGGGTGATCGACTTCTCAAAGCAGCCGATCATGAACGTCTGATGACAATGACGACCTGCAACCCCGAGTACGGCAACCTGAGCGTTTTATTGTTCACTCAAGTTGGAATCGTGGACTCGAAGAGTACGGGTGTCCCCGCCGAACCACTTGATGAGCCCGTGGAGTAAGGAAGGAATTCAATATGTACGGATGGTTTTTCCGCCACCTTCCGGGACCCACGTGGTTCCGAGTTTTCTTGTGCCTGGTGATTGCCGCCTTCGCTGTCGCTGTGCTTTTTGCCTATGTTTACCCATGGGCAGAGCTGTCTTTGGCTTGGGTGGCGCTGGTGGTCTGATTGACTGAAATGAGTATTGTGGCTGGCACTGCTGGCCCCCAGCATATCTCTAGTTCAGATTGTCTGTCCTCTTCGGGCGAGGTCCCCCAAGCAGACTGTTTGTTAGTCCGAAGGGGCCTCGTGAGCCTTAGTGGCCTGAGGGGCTGGGAGAGGCCGAAGACCCACCCCTAGACACGTAGAGAGTGATGGAGCTGCCCTGTCGCACTGCAGAACCCTCACTGGGCGTTACTCCGGTGACAACACCAGCAGCTGCGTTACGGTCGGGCATCTGGATGACGGTCACGCGCAATCCCAAGGCCTCAAGCTGAGAGGCGACCTCGGTGTAGTTTGCAACCCGTCAGGTTCTGAGGAACAGTGATGTTACCCGAAGCGATGTTCAGGGCGATAGTATCGCCTCGCTTGGCCTCGGAACCCACAGCCGGAGAGGTCGAGACGACACGGCCCTGCTGGGCGCCGCCCTCATCGACGGTATTGACGTTTCCAACCGACAGGCCGGCTTGAGTCAGTGCAGTAAGAGCCTGATCCTGGCTCATGCCGGTGACATCGGGGATTGTCACCTTTCAGTGCCAGAGGACACGTAACCGGTAATGGCTGATCCGGCGCGACCTTTGAGCCTGCAGGAAGGACTGACGCGTGCAATCTTTCCGCTTTCGACCGAATCGAGGCTTTCCTTCTGGTCGGACAGAGTCCACTTCAAGCCCAAAAGCTTCAACAGCTTTGCTGAGCTTGTGTTGGGGCCATGCGCGACAAGGCTGTCCGGCAGAGTAATGGACGCAGGACCCGAAGAAATCGTTGCAATCACGCGGGAACCGGGTTTGGCAGCGGTTCCGGCCTTCGGATCGGTTGAAACAACGGAACCGGCAGGAACACTGTCAGAAGCAACCTGCTCGTTCGCAACAGCCCACCGGAAGCCCTTATCCGTAATGGTCTTCATGGCCTCGGCTTGCGGTCTGACCGACAACGTTGGGCACCTCTGTCGTCGAATCGGCTCGAGTATGCGTCAGGAAAAGCCACGCGACACCAATAACTCGCAACCAGAACAACACCGATGATTCCTCACAAATCAGAGTTTCTGCAGGACGCTTCTTCGTCCTCTTGCTCCTCATCATTTTGACGAACTGCAGTTGCTCTCAGCCCCACGAGGTCGAATTTGTAGTCTCCCTGGGCCTCGAAGGTGAGGACGCTGCAGGAAAGCCGGAGGCGTGGCAACAGCGGGAAGCGTTTGCGTTGCCTGGGTCGTCCACACCCGCAGTGTCGGGCGCGTTCACGTGAGAGCCATGAGCCGCGCGCAGAAGATCCGCCTTCATTGCAGCCGCTGAAGAATAGCGATCGTCAGGGTTCTTAGCCAGAGCCTTCATGACAACGCGGTCCATTTCAGCTGGAATATCGGGCGCACCGATGAAGGAAGCGGCGGAAGAGTCTCGCATCGTGCTGGTAGGCGACGGCTACCGCAGAATCCCCTGTAAATGGGGGCTTTCCGGTGAGAAGCTCGAAGAGCAGGACACCCGCTGAGTACAGATCCGAGCGCGCATCAACGGGCTTACCCTGTGCCTGCTCGGGGGAAAGGTACTGTGCGGTGCCAACGACTGCGTTCGTCTGCGTCATTGTTGCCTGAGAATCGGCGATTGCACGGGCAATACCGAAATCCATGACCTTGACTTCGCCCTTGGAAGTCAGCATGACGTCGCCGGGCTTATCGTCGCGGTGAATCAGGCCAGCAGAATGTGAGTACTCCAGCGCAGAGAGAACGCCGGCAACAATGTCAACGACTTTCGGGAATCGAAGGGGCCTGCATCGTCAGAGAGCAGGTCCCTTCAGCGGCCGCCCATCAACGTATTCCATGACGATGTAAGGAATTGAGACTCGACGCCCATCGGGAAGGATGGTTGGCCTTCACCGGTGTCGAGACCGCAACGATGCTTTGGGTGATTAAGCGTAGCTGCGGACTGGGCCTCGCGACGGAAGCGCGCCTGGAAGACGGAATCCATCGCCAGGTCGGTGCGAAGAGTCTTAATTGCAACGATTCGCGACAGACGCTTGTCGAACCCGAGGTGAACTTCGGCCATCCCGCCGCGCCCGATGAGCGAGGCGCACCTCGTAGCGTCCCCTAGAACTCGAGGGCGGATTCTGCCATGTCGAAACCTCCTGATTGAGTGAGACGTCTGCACTGTCTTGGTGCAGGAGCGACCCCCAATCTGTTGTGATAGTAGCAACCGCAATTAAGAAAAATTGTGAGAGAGATCAGGAAGATGACCAGCCATTTTCCGATTTGCTCACTGCGGCTAGCTCCGGCGCCACAACAGAACGATTGTAGCGAGTCTTTGCGGGAGCGCTCGTGAGGATTGTTCCGTTCTCTTCCGTGATCGCATGCCAGCGGAAAAGCGCGGGGTTGATTCTTGTGGTCTGAGCAGGCCGTTTAGAACGCGATGGGGCTGTAGGCGCTCAGTGCCGAGGCCTCGGAGGCGGAGGTGCACCGCGGAGCTGTCCTGCGGCTTTTGTGTCCTGCGCCCCGGTCCGTCACCTGGTTCTTCCCTCGCGAGGCCGCGGCAATACGGGAGGAGAGGGAAGGGCGTGATGGGGAATCCTTGTGCGAGGCCTCGGGCGTACGCGTCTGCGTCACCGAGCGGGCTGCCAGGGACGGCTGTGCTGCCTGTGCGTCAAAATCGACGGGCTCAAGCATGTCCTCGGGAAGGGAACGACGGTGTGTGGCGAATCGGTGCAATGCGTCGAGCCACCGGATTGACACGAGTTTCAACCGCGGGTTCACCCGCAGCCGGTGCTGCACCGTGCTGCGGAGCTGGGACGGTTGGAGCAGGAAGTGGACGTGCCTGAAGGGACACGCCCATCTCACTGGCTGCCGCAACCAATCACGAACAAGCGCAGAGCCCGATGCGGGACGCTGCTGTGATCTCTATCCAACAAGCGATAGATCATCTGGGCAGGAGCGGAACCGTATCAGGAAGCAGGGAACCGGTTCATTGACGTGAAAGGCAAACATCAACCTGGGACTTCCCAGTAAAAGGACGAACTCGCTGCGGCCTCGTACGCAATCACACCCAGAGCGTAAAGATCACCCAGTGAGGTGGCTTTCTCTCCCATTGCCTGCTCGGGGAAGGTATGACGGTTCCCATCACCATGCCATCGGCGGTCAGATCGATCTGGGAATCTGTACGAGAAATACCAAAATCCGCCAGTTTGACCATACCGTCGGGTCGAATGAGCACATTTGCGGGCTTGATATCGCGATGGACGACACCTGCGGAGCCGCCGCAACGCCATTGCAATCTGCATGAGAATAGTGCCCGAGGTGATTCTGGGAGCCAAAGACTGGCCACCGCGCAGGTAATCGGTCGAGGGACGTCCTTCGACCAACTCCATAATGATCCAGCCGCGACCATTTTCTTCGCCCGAATCCAAGACATTGGCGATAGTCGGATGCTCAACGCTCATCGCGTTACGTGCTTCAATGCGCAAGCGGAGAGCGAAAGTTCCTGCCCGGATAACCCAGGACGCAAGACCTTCGCGGCAAGGATACGTCCGGTGACGCGATCGCGTGCCTTCAGATCCTCGCCCATCCCTCCTTGGGCAATGAGGAAAGCAACAGATACCTTCCAGCCAGGACTGCCTGGCCAGCTGGTTTGGTGCCCGTGTCGGTTTGGGATCGCTCACTTCAGACCCTCCTGGAGAAGTGCACGTGCGATGGGGCCCGCATCGGTTCCACCGTGCGGGACGGGATGGGATTCATCGCCTTCAACAACTACCGCGAAGGCGATCTGCGGATTATCGGCGGGGGCGAAGCCAACTGCCCAGGCATTTGCTCGGCCAGAGCCATCGCCTCAATTCAGCAGTTCCGGGTCTTGGCTGCAACAGGAACGCCCGAAATTGCCATGGAGGTCCCGGTTCCATAGGGCTGGGAGACAACGCCGGTCATCATCTGCGCTGTTGGGAGGAGATCTCGGGGTGATCTTTCGACCCACGCGATTGGTGAGGTTTTGCGATCGAACCTGAAGATCAGAATCAACGATCTGAGAAATCAGGTAGGACGCATCATTGTTCCCTTATTGGCAATGGTCTGTGCGATCATCGCCATTTTCCATAGGGGTGACCTTGACCGAGTACTGACCGATTGCGCTCATGGCCAGCTGCGCAGAATCCGTTGAATCAGGGAACTGAGAGGGCGTGACGCTGAGCGGAAATTTTTCTGGGAGGTTCCGAACTCAAAACGGTTTGTTACATCGGCCAAATCCGTGCGCTGCTCGCTCGGCCAAGACAAAGGTTGTGTTGCATGCGAGCGCAAAGGCTTCGGAAAGGTTAGTGTCCGTTGCTGCATTCGGTTGATTCAATATTTTGACACCGAGGTGGCTGTCCAGGAAGCGTGGTCGAGACGGGGGAGTCCATCTCTGTTTCCGGAGTGACCGCGCCCTTTTCAAGAAGAGCAATGGATGTCAGGATCTTGAAGGTCGATCCGGGAGCATATAAGTCGCCTGCAATTGCGCGGTTATACAGGGGCTGAGGATCGTTAATGAGATTCGTGTATAGTGATGGCTTTCCTGTGAATCAAAGGGACCGCCAAGCGAATTCGGGATCGTAGGAAGGCGAAGACTACATGGCCAAGACCGCACCGGTCTTGGCATCGAGACCAACAACTGCGCCCTTGCGATTGCCCAGTTTTTCAGCCGCGATCTTTTGCATATTCGGGTTGAGCGTCAAAACGACGCCACCCCCTTGGCGGTTTTGCCCAGTAGGTGCTTACAAGGCTAGCAAGAAGAACCTGAGACTGCCCATCCAAAATGTCCTCAGCCGCTGCTTCCATCCCAGTAGATTGAGAGAAAGCGGCAGAGAAGTATCCTGCAGTCCTGGGGCGTAGAGGGACCCCGGGCGCAAGAACGCTGGTAGCGCGAAGAATCCTCGATCTTCTTTGAAGAGCGATGGCTTCTCCAGCAACGATGATGGGACCGCGGTCAACTTCGGCGGCATGGAGGATGGTTCGCTGCCGATTGCGCCCATCGGCATTGAGAGATGGGGCCTGAATGACCTGATTATTCGTCACAATCAGGCCAAGGGCCGCAAACATCGTCAAAACGACGACGAAAAGACGACGAATCTGGGTATTCACAGGCGACCTCCCGCATGTTCGGGGGTGTGACGCTTCTTGGCATCAACAACGGGGAGATTGCCCGAGGTCCAAGTGAGGGCACCGAGGACGACGTGAAGCATCCGATACGCGGATCAGAAGAGCAACAGCCAGCCATGAGGACACCATCGAAGAGCCACCGGCTGCCAAGAAAGGAGCGGTTAGGCCGGTGAGTGGAATCAGTCGAGTAATACCGCCCAAAAACCACGAAGATCTGATTGCGACAGAAGCTCAGACCCGGCAGGGGAGCTTCCCGAAACCGTCACGCACGCCAATTGCCGCGCGCATGCCTCGTTCATAGAGAGAGTCACAGGACCAAGATCGCCGCAAGGCCAGTAATTCCAAGTTCTTCAGCGAAAGAAGAGAGGATGAAGTCCGAGTTAGCCAGGGGGAGAAAGCTGTGGATAACCGCGACCCCAGCCTGTTCCCAAAAGCCCGCCTGAGGCCTGGGCTGAAGAGTCCTTGGACCAGCTGATAGGAGCCGCCCGCTTGCGCGTTGTAGACCTCGGGGTCAAGAGCATTGAGCCAGACTGAGAAACGAGCGCGAACGTGGCTGAAGGTGCTGATGGCAACAAGAACAGCGGGGACGAACATGAGGAAGCCAATGACCAGCCAGAAAGGCGTTTGTGTGCACATATACAGCTACAAAAAGGCCGAAGAAGAGCAGCGAGGTCCCCAAATCCCGTTGAAGAACCAGGATTGTTACCCCCTACAAGCCATACGACCAAGATTGGCCCGAGGTCGCGAGCGGGGGCATCCGCGGCATGCCCAGAACCTCAGAGCCGCTAATCGCGAGGTTATCGCGGTTGTTCACCAAGTAACCCGCGAAGAAGATTGCCAGCGTGATCTTGACGAGCTCACCGGGCTGCATTGACAGCGGTCCCAGGCTGATCCACACGCGAGCACCGTAGGTTTCCTTACCCAGTCCGGGAAATCATCGGCAAAAGGAGCAAAACAAGCGAATGCAGGCCGAAAGTGTAGGTGTAGCGACGCAGGATCCGGTGGTCACGAATAACGACCAAAATGACTGCGGCCAAGGCAATTGCAATACCGACGAACATCATTTGACGCATGCCGACTGTATCCGTGCCCAGCGCGTTCAATGAGAGGTCAATGGTGAAATCATTGCCGAAACCTTGCGCCGGTGAGCGCAACAGCGACCGGCGAAAATAACGGGATCAACGTAGGGAGCCAAGAAATGGACCCCGATTTCCGCAAGGATTGCAATGGCCAGCAAAATTCCAATGTGAAGGCCGAGGTTTGCCGGGAGCTCGCCCGTCCGGTTGATACTGGTGATGACATAGCCACCAATGCCGAAGCTGGGGCAGCATAAGGACAAGCTCGAGAAAACGTCGGGGACGAACGGGGTTATGGACACGGTTGCCATTAGTGTCCCCCTTCCTGATTGGCCGAGGAATTGGCGGAATTATCGCCTGTGGAACCTTGACCTTCTTGTCCCTGCTGGTTGTTCTGGTTTTGCGTCGCGCCCTGCTGTTCCTTTTTGCTGCTGTGCTTGCGTTCCTTTTCCAAAAGCGCGCTCGCGGGCATTCGATCGCAGGACTGCCACATAGGCGTCGATATCGCTGCGAGGCGTACGAGTGACGGTTCTTGCAGACGCCGCTGGTCGACGCGGCAAGCTGACGAGCTTTCACATCGGTAATTTCACCGCATGCGAGATTCCACGATCCAATCGATTGCGGAATACCTTGGCAGATCACCACGGCACCATCTTTGCCCAGCACGTAGTAATTGAGTTTGGCTCCACTCCAGCCGAACCATCCACCGACAACAACAGCAATGGCCGTGATCACGAGACGAGGGGAAGTACCCACCCAAAGCGTGCGCGACGAGCTCAGGCTCGGCCTCGTCATCCTTGAGGAAGTGACCTGTAGGTGCTGAGCGGGCGGCTGCACGCGCGGCTGCGCCTCCACCCTCGGGTTGGGCTAAGCGGTCCTTTGCAGGCTGCGCCGACGACCGGAGGTGCGGCGGGAGGGTTGGTTCCCCGGGAACAATATCGGCGACAACGCAGGTCACGTTATCGGGGCCACCGGCAAGAAGCGCAAGGCGGATGAGCTCTTCGGCGCATTCGCCTCGGTCATGGACGTCGGTGAGAACCTCGGCAATTGTATCGGCAGAAACAACGCCGGAAAGCCCGTCGGAGCACAGGAGCCAGCGATCGCCGACGATCGCCTCGCGCATGGTTTCATCGGGGGTGACATCCGCTTGGGAATCGCCCAGAATGCGCATGACGACGTTGCGCTGAGGATGGTGTTCGGCCTCTTCAGGGGTGATTTGGCCGCTATCAACCAGTATTGAACGAAAGAGTGATCGGTGAGACCTGCGCCAGAGTATCCCGCGAAGGAGGTATGCGCGTGAGTCACCGATGTGGACCATCGCGAGCACGCGACCGCAAGATTGCAATGCAGGTCGTTCCCAAACCTGCGAGCTCAGTCGCGTTGTGAGCGCTCTGAGAGTTCTTCATGAGCATCCATCAGGGCATCGCGAAGCGAGGGGAAGCAGACTCTGCCGGGATGAGAGATCGGTGTCCAGAGGAACGAGGTGAGCCATCGCGACCGACGAAGCGATATCGCCGCCCGCGGACCGCCCATGCCGTCGGCTAAAAACCAGTAAATTTGCGCCTGCGTAGCCAGAATCTTGGTTATTTTGACGCACCAAGCCGACGTCGCTGCGAGCGGCGTAGTGGAACTCGACGGGCTTGGATTGGGGCATGTTACTTCACCAATTCAAGGGTGGTTTGGCCGATTCTGACGATGTCCCCAACGTTTAATTCCCGAGGCGAAGTCAGTCTTTCGTCATCCACGAAAGTTCCGTTTCGCGAACCGAGGTCTTCTATCCACCACTGACCATCTGCAGGGGTGAGTCGGGCGTGCTGGGAAGAGGCGTATTCGTCTTCCAAAACGAGAGTTGACGAGGGGGAACGCCCAATGATGATGGGGAGGCACCCGGGGAATGATTGTTCCCACAAAGGGGGCCGCCGGTGAGAAGCAGGTTGCTGGAGCTGTACCGGTTTTTGCGCGACGAGACTCACGTCGTTTGCGATCCGCATCCTTTCGCCCTTTTCCACGCGGGGTCACAACAGTGCCGGGAAAAATATCTCGGCGCAGGGTTGGGACTCGCTCCTAAGACTAGGAGCCACAGGAATACAAGGTATCCCAGTCGGAAGAGGGTAAAGGTGAGATCAGAAGTCACTGGGCATCCTCACTTTGCGGGTGCGTCCAGAACAAGATACGGGTGCGGCCGATGGTGATCTGGTTTCCGTCAAGAAGGGTCGCCGCGTCGATGCGGTGTCCTTCGACGAAGGTACCATTTGTCGAGCCCAAATCGGTAGCAATAACGCCGGTTGGGGTGATACGAAGTTCCAGGTGACGGCGGGAAACTCCCGAATCGGCGACGGTAATGTCGGCCTCAGTCCCACGGCCAATAACAGTGACGGGTTCGGTGAGGAGCCACTTTTTTCCGTCGACATCAATGATGGGGGTGTTCGGGTGAAGGGGACGAGGCCGTCGCCGGGCTGCTGCACCGCGTTCGTTGCGTGCTTGAACCTGGAGCTGACCGGTAAATTCGTCGCTATCTTTGGTGAAGTCGATAGAGATCGGCCCCAGAAGTGAGTAGCCCTGGGACTGTGCGTAGTCGGTGGCTTGCTGAACGGAATTCATCGGAAAGAATATCAAGGTCGCCCAGTGCGTTCATAGTCCGCAGGCGCCATACGAATGGTGAAGTGATTCGGTGCGATTGCGCGGTCCGTAGACAGTTCCTGGACATGGTCGTCCATCGCTCGTTTGAGTGCAGAGGTGACGTCAACGGCTTTGATCCCAGAACGGAACACACGAGAAAAGCACCGTTTACGCCGCGCTCAACGGCGTTTTTCAAAACGGTCAAAAATGCCCATGTCATCTGTTCCTTGTTCGCGGTCTTCTTCTTTCCTCGGACATATCGATGCTCAATGTATCGACAGGTCTACGGGTATTTTTACCGTTTCGGTGCTAATTGGGCGGGTGAAGTCACCGTGTGAGCAATGTCAAGGTGTTGTCGAAATATGTTTCGCCACCTGTTTGCTGTATCAATTAGCGCTGTTAAACTCGTGGAAGATCACTGAAATGGAGACGCATGAACCGGCTCAGTAGTGCCCCCCAACCGCAGCGTGCGCAGCATAGTCCTCGATGGAGGAATCGTGCTCGCAATGCTCTGGTTTCGTGCATCCTGACAACGCTGGTTGCTCTTCCGGGAGTAGCGAGTTTTCAATCAAGGGCAGAAGCAGATGCTCCTAGAGACACCGGGTGCCGCAAGCATTACACTCTCGCGTTCTCAGGGGCGTATTGGTCAGGCTGTTCTCAATGACTCAGAAACCGACCGCACAACGGTTGTGCCGGATAATTCCTACTTCGGCGTGATCAAAGGGATGGAACCCTACAATTCCGCTGATTCGAATGAAAGCTCTGTTCCTTACAGGGCTGGGTATTCCCAAAAGTGGTTGGATGCATCTGCCCGCGCTTAGAATGACTACTGGTCCACATCACCCGCGGTATTGCATGGGAGTATCACCTGAGCGTGTGACCAGTACACCTATTACGGTGATTACACGCCCTACGCAATTTCCGCATCAACGACCAGTGCGCTGGGCTATAAGCCCAATAATCCCGGAACAGTGTCCTTGAATGACACCTTCCTCATTGGCACGGTGCGACACAACAACTTCCCGATCTCCTCAAAGATCCACTGGTCCTCTTCCTTCGATATCCGTCTGGGAGACCTCGAAGAATCTTTTCCCTTTCGATCAACACGAGACCGACAACGACACAGACACGACTGCGGTTGCTCGCACGGGTGGTCCCTATAAGTTGATTTCGCGTGCTTCTGCTCCCCGAACCTGTCCAACGAACGCTCCCTACTATGCTTTGACCCGCGAAAATGGTGACGGAGTCTGGTACTGCTATAGCTTTGTGGGTGAAAGGTAAGGGTGATCGCGATATCTACACCGATGACCCCAACTACTATCCGCAGTCAGCGGGGAGGCCCGATCAGACGCCCGCATCTGATGACGTCTTGTCCATTACGAAGACGACCTCCGATCGGACCATTACTGTTGACGGGATCCCTTACCGCCTAGTGCTTTTTGGTTTTTGTCCCCAGTGCCGATGGAACCTGCCCGCAAAGCCCCGTCGGACGCAACACCGGTTTTCTACCTTTACGACGAAGGAAAACCAGAGTTCCTTCGGCTGCCTCTACGGCTCTTTTAGTCAAGAACGTTACGGTGCGAGTGGCGAAGAAGATTAGCGAAGAGTCTCGCGGCCGCTGGGACGAGAATTCCGATTCGGCTTTACAACCCTGGGTGTCGGGGATCGACTTCTCCGACCGGACCTCTCGTCAGCTCTATGAACAGGGTGGACTCTTCTGTTGACTGGTCTTCTTTTGCGGATTCGCCACTGACCCCCAACCGGCTAGTGGCGAAAACGCATCGTCGCTAGTGAGCTACCAGGCCTTCATTCCGGTATTCAGAGTTTGTGACTGCAGAAAGCCGGTCCGACGATCCGTGTAAAGACCCTTGCGATTTGGTGAACCCGGCCACTTTTGGCCCATGGAGAGGTGAGCGACGACCCAAACGCCGCTCGCTGGCAGCTCAAAAGATGTGACCTGCCTGAATGGCGTGGGCGAGCGCGTGAAATGCTCTCGTGATGCCTTCACTGGTGGCGTGGACTTCAGAGGTTGCGCCGGCACATTCTGTCGCTGCGCTGCCCATCACCTGTACCTTCACCAATGAACAAAAGGCTCCCAAGCTACGCATTGAGAAGGCTCTTGAGAGCGTTGAAGGTGCGACGACGGACGATATCACCGTTACCTACCGCATTACTGCAACCAATGATGGCACTATCTGCAGGAACAACCGGCCGCCTGGTTGATACCCCGCAGTTTGCCCCCGGACTTTCATTACGTTCAGTAGCGATTGCTGAATCTCTTGATGGTCTTGGGCGCGCACGCCAGCAAGGTAGCGCCTCCTCCTACGTGCTCACAACGGGGACCAACGTTGAAGCTGGCAAAAGTCTGCTACTTGCATATCCGTATGAAGGTCCGCAGGGATCGCAATGTTTGGGTTACAACGAGGCGTCCTTGGACTGCAGAGACGACGAAGGGCAGCGCCTGACTCCTAAGAATGGTCTGTGCAACGTCGTACGGTTTCCCTACTGACCATGATGGTGTGAGCAATAACGAGGCATGTGCTCCGGTTCCGTCCGCGTACCATCCGCGTCGAGAAGGCCGGACTCAGCCCATCGGTCAGAGGAACGAGGACGGGACCCACCCCTTGGAGGGGCGGCTTTGCGATCTATGACAACGAGGCTCTGAGCGGTACTCGCGAGCGTCCTCGAGGGCGGATCTGCTTTCGTCAGTGCGCCACTAGAAGTCGGCCGTTCGTATTGGTTGATCCGAAACGCGTGCCCCCGCCGGCCATGTTTTGTTACCGCGTCCCATTCCTTCCATATCAGCGTTGGAACTGATTCCGCCTGCTATCGACTGTACTTTCGACCGATTTCGATCCCCGACGAAGGATCTCACCTCAGTAGGTGAGTTCGCCCGCAACGGCCGGATACTGGAGATGCAGCTCTGCCGGGTATCCGCGTCGTCGATACGCAAGTTGGGCATCTGCCAGTTTGTCGGGGTCCACGGCATCTACCCCGTACCTGGAGCGGGTGTGATGCTGATGTGTTGCCGGCGTCATCTGTGGATGAAAGCGCACGTGAAGGGCTGAAGGGCCTGAGAAACAGTCAATGAAAGGGGGCGTCCCGCCGATGGCGGGCGCCCCCACTTTCTTTAAAAAGCTCAGTGAGCTGAGGTTGGTGGGATCAGAACTCAGAAGTCCCAGTCCTCATCTTCGGTGTCGACCACTTCGCCCATGACGTAGGAAGAACCAGACCCCGAGAAGAAATCGTGGTTCTCATCCGCGTTCGGGCTCAGGGCCGCCAGGATCGCGGGGTTCACGTTCGTCGCATCGGCGGGGAAGAGGGCCTCGTAGCCCAGGTTCATCAGGGCCTTGTTGGCGTTGTAACGCAGGAACTTCTTGACGTCCTCGGTCAGGCCGAGCGGATCGTAGAGGTCCTCGGTGTACTCTTCCTCGTTTTCGTACAGCTCGAAGAGCAGGGAGAAGGTGTAGTCCTTGAGCTCCTGGCGACGAGCCTCGTCGGACTCGTTGACGGCCAGCTGGTACTTGTAGCCAATGTAGTAGCCGTGCACGGCCTCGTCGCGAATGATCAGGCGGATCAAGTCAGCGGTGTTCGTGAGCTTCGCGTGAGCGCTCCAGTACATGGGCGCGTAGAAGCCCGAGTAGAACAGGAAGGACTCGAGCATCGTCGAGGCGACCTTGCGCTTTTCCGGGTCGTCGCCCTGGTAGTAGGACTTCACGATCTCTGCCTTACGCTGCAGGGCCTCGTTCTCGTTCGACCAGCGGAAGGATCGTTGATCTCCTCGGTTGACAGAAGCGTGGAGAAGATCGAAGAGTACGACTTCGCGTGCACGGACTCCATGAAGGCGATATTCGTGTAAACCGCTTCTTCGTGGGGATCGGGCGTCCGGGATCAGCGAGACCGCGCCGATGGTTCCCTGGAGCGTGTCGAGCAGGGTCAAGCCGGTGAAAACACGGTTCGTCATGCGCTGCTCTTCGGCGGTCAGCGTCTTCCACGATGCCAAGTCGTTGCTCAGGGCACCTTTTCGGGGAGCCAGAATACCGGTCAGACGATCCCAGACCTCGAGGTCTTTGTCGTCTTCGATGCGGTTCCAGTTAATGGCTTCAAAAACGGGCGTTACGCTCACGCGTCCTCCTGACACGAGTGTTTCATGCGGCGCATCGGCGATGATGGTCAGCGGCCTGATAGTTTTTCAAAGACTACCGTGTTGACGATCGCGATCTGCGCCTCGTCGGAATGATTCACGAAAATGTCGCACGGCCTCTAGGAACTAATCCGCGAGCAGCTCGAGCAGGTGATCGACAACCTTTCCACCGAGTAGGCAGATCCATCGTGCTGGTACTCGTTCGTGATGTAGTGGCGAGCGCCAAAGAGATCGCCCGTCTGAAGGGACAATTCACGCGGCACAAACATGTCGTCGTAGTAGACCGCGGCGGCGACGGGGACCGTGTTCTGCGCCAAGACCTCAGGGAAGGTAAACCGGCGCTCGCATCCGTCACCTGCGCGAGGATATCGGCGACCTCCGCCAAGGGAGCGAGCCCCGGGTCCTCATCGAAGACGCGGTGCATGAAGTGTTCACCCGTCAGGTAATAGGGCTCGGAAGCGTCCAGGGATCAGCATCTTTCGCGAATCCGGGATCTCTTCGGCCAGGCGATCAGCCGCCCAATTCGTTGCGGTTCCATGCAATTCGGGCGTTGCACAGGCGTAGATGAACTCTTGGAAAACACCGTAAATTGGGGCGACATTCGTTGCTTCCCCGATGGCTTCGAGGAATTGGGTGGAGAGACGGCGCTGGCCCTTGACGGTCACCCATGGCCCCTCGAGCAGGTAGTGGAGCTGATCGGTGCGTCCCTGCCCGCCCAGCATCATGCCGATCTGACGGAAGCGCGCGCTGCTGAGGCGCTCACCGGTCGGGAGGAATTCCTCGGTGTCGCGAAGGTGCGCGGCGATTTCGACGGACTCGTTGTCTCATCCTCAGGGTGACGCTGGAAATAGGTGCGGTTGCGCGCTGCTGTGCGCTGGTAGGTCAGGCGGTAGATCTCATCGACATGGACGAGGCCGGGCAGGCCTCCCGTGATAAGGCTGGCTTTGAGGCCCTGGGGCGCAAGCGAGAGGTACGAAGTTGTGATGAAGCCGCCGTAGGACTGGCCAAGAGTCGTCCATGGTTCGTCTCCTGAAAGTTCCTGACGGAGAGGCTTCCGCGTCGTAGACGATCTGGTCTTGGCGGAAATAGCGCAGGTAGTTGGCCTTTTCCTGTGGGGTCGGAAGGAAGGAAAGGGCTTGCGCATCCATGCGGGTGGACTGGCCGGTGCCTCGTTGATCGAGGAGGACCACACGGTAGTCCTGCAGCAGAGCGGTTCATCCATCCCGCTATCGAAGGTGCCGAAACGAGGGCTGGGGTAGCCGGGTCCGCCCTGGAGGAAGACTGCATAGGGCGCGTTTTCCTTGCCAGGACGCACGACCTCGCGAGCGAAGATCTCAATACTGGGGTTATCCACGCCCAGGGGACGCGTGTGATCAAGGGGGACGTCGAGGCGGTGCTCGTAGACGGTGTGAGCATGGTGAGTGTAAGAGGTCGTACGCATGGGACAACAGTAGCCCGTTGTAGCGAGTTTTCTCTAGAGCCAGTTCAGCATGAGGATGTAGCTGAGGGTTCCCAGGCCGACGCTCCACAGGAGGCGTCGTTTTGTTGCGAGGTGGACAACAACCGTAATGGCGGTTGCGACAATGGCTGCCCACCACTGGGAGCCCGCAGGTGCCCGCGTTGTCACTCAGGGTTGCCAGAGACAAGGATCAGCAAAAATTCCTGGGGGCATCCACGTAGCTATATTGCGAACAAAGCTAGACTCGCGCAGTGGCTCAAGGATTTTTGAAGGGAGCGCTCGCAAGGTGAAGTCGATGACGAAGACGACCAGGAGGATTCCGAGGAGGTAGGGGAGTGAGGGGGACATCAGGCCTCCTCACTTCTTGCTGCAAACATGTGGCGCACTACAAGGGAGCCGACAAATAGCAGTAGTGCCAGCAAAAGCCGTTGTTGTGGCCAGACCAGCATTGCGATGAGGAATGATCCGGCCGCCAAAACAACCGAGGAATGTCCTTGAGGAACGAATTGAGTCAAGGGTCAAAGTAATGAACAGCGCCGTGAGAGCAAAATCCAAGCCCTGGATCTGAGTGGGGATGAACGAGCCCGCAAGAACGCCAATTAAACCCGAGGCCACCCACGTCGCGTTGTAGGTGACTTGCATAGCAAGAAGACGAGGTTTCGTCCAGCCTTCGGGACGCGCAGCAGTGATCGCGTAGGCCTCGTCAACCAGGGCGTACATGGAAAATAGGCGCGCGAGCTTGCCCTCAACTATGTGAAGAGGGAATGAAAACGCATAGAAGAGATGTCGGAAGTTGACGAGCAACATCGTCACCGCAATGACGGCGATGGGGGTGTGCGAAGCCGCCAGAGTAATGACCAGGAGTTCCGCCGACCCCGAATAGGCAGCGAGAGAGAGTGCCGGTGCCATCCACCAGGGCATACCAAGCTGCATGACCAAAATGCCGTATGCGAAATCCCCAGAGGAATGTAGCCCGCCACCAATGGGTGCGGTCATGCGGATTCCGGTGAGGATTTCCGCTCGGGTTGACGATGGCATCCCTCTATTTTTCTCGGCCTAAGCAGGATGTGCATTCGCTGTTCACACATCGGAACAGCATCAATCCGTTAACCCGGAAGGTCGAAGCTCTTTAGCGATACGAGTTATCAGAGCTGAAATTGGTGATGACTGATGCATGAGAATTCGAGGCCCGTTTTCCCCTGTAACCCAGGTGCTGCTTTCGCGCAGTTTTCCGCCCGTCCAGGTCAAAAGCGTAGTGATAACCCATGCGTCCGGATAGCTTTCAGCAGTGTTGTGATGGTCGTTTGCGCTCTGCACGCAGCTGACCTGGAAATTCGAGGCACTCCACATGCTCGGGTGCGTCCTCAAACCCGAGTAAGTGAACCGTTGTGCCAGATGCGTATGCAGCCAGGGGCTTCGAGCGCTTTGAGGGCAAGAGAGTTTGCGCGAAGCCAAGCCTCAGGAATTGGCGTTCGAGTGCTTCTTCCGGCGTTTGCACATCCGTTGCGTCTCCCGGAATTTCTCTGCCTGTCGAGGCAGCCTCAGCTGTGGGCGTGGAAGGTTCGAATTCCGTCACCGCGCTTTCCGCAGGTGAAGCGAACCCCGGGCCTCGAGGAATAGCGCGACCGTCGCGGTAAGCTTCCGCGCAGGAACGTGCTGCGTCATCGGCGCGCTCGTTGAGCGGATGTCCGGCATGGCCCTTGACCCACTCGAAGGTGACTGTGCGCCCCTGCATGGCTCGGTCGATTTCTTGAATGAGCTCAAGGTTTTTTTGATGGGTTTCTTATCGGCCTTAACCCACCGCGTTTCTTCCACGGTGACCGCTTGGAGATCACATTGATCGCGTACTGAGAGTCCGCGAGGATGTGGAGGTCTTCGTCGGCCAAGCCGGCCTGAGCGGTGGCATTGAGCAGCTCAAGGACTGCGTTCAGTTCACCCAAATTGTTGGTACCGCTGGGCCAACCACCCGCATCCCAACAGTCCTCTGAGATTACCCATGCCCATCCAGCAGGTCCGGGGTTGCCTAAAGAAGAACCGTCTACTGCAGCTGTGATTGTCATAGAAAATTCCTCTACTTGGAGATTCCGACCTGATGCAGCACGAGGCGAATTCTTGCGCCCTTGCATTCCAGCGTCCCTTGCGTCCAGACGCCCCCGCGTGTCCAGCGACCATTTCGGTTCGGATCACGATGGGTGGTTGATCGGGGACTTGAGCGGTAGCTTGTCGAAGACGTTGAACCCCTTATGGGGCTCAACATAGAAGACGCGTGTGTCATTGATTGAGGTCGTTGCCATGATTGCCGGATAGCGCACGTCTTGGCGGACATTTTCATAGGGGGTGTATGAGCGCATGAGCGCGAAAACGTCAGGATCCTCGATGGGATTTCCCCATTCTTCCCACTCGCCAACAGTCAGGGGAAGTGAGGGATCCAAGATTGTTGTCAATGCGTCAACAAAAAGGTACTCCCGCGATTGTTGCGGCAAAACGATCGGGCTGTGCGTTCGTGACCGCACCCATGAAGTCCCCCGCACTACGACCCTCTGCGATCAGACGATCAGGGGTGAACCCATCCGGAGTTGACCAGGTAGTTCGAAACGTCCAGGAAATCGGTGAAGGTGTGGGTTTTCACCAGTTTCTTGCCGTCTTCGTACCATGCGCGTCCCATTTCTCCGCCGCCGCGGATATGGGCGATTGCGTGCACGACCCCTCGTTTAAGGGCAGGAAGACGCAAGATATCGAACTCGGGGTCGAAGGAAATTTCATAGGATCCGTAGCCGTGGATCCACCCCGCATGTGTTCCGTCGGGCTGGACATCACGTCGATGAACCAAGGTCACGGGAATCTGTGTGTGCCCATCCGGGCACACACCACACTCGTTCTTCCGTGAAATCAGACGGATCCCAGTTGGGGACCTCAGTAACCTTGAGGATGCGAGTCTTCCCGTTTTGAAGATCGAGTTCTTCCACGGTGGGTGAAGTCAAAACACTCTGATACCCCACACGAACAAGGCAGTCTTCAAAACGCCCAGAACTGAGGGTAGAGGCTGCGGATTGTCCCTTCCTTATTGAGTTCTTCTCCCAGTGCCCACAGATCACTGCAATCTGAGGCGAGGAACCGGCTTTCCGTCAGCAATTTCAAGAGGGCGCGTGCGTCGGTAGTAGCGCGCCTGGGGAAGCGCGTCACGCCTGTAGGACAGGGTGAAGAAATCGCGATAGGCCTCTATATCCGTCAGACGCTCGCCATCGTGGGCGGTATAGAGCGTCACCCAGCGATCGGGGCAATGATCGAATCAGCGTCGCCCGCTGAAGGCAAAGGGATGCACGCCAAACTTCCTTCGCGTGAAAGTGCGTGTGAATGACAAGCAGATGATCGCCTGCGGGTTCAACGCGTTGATCTGGACGTCATCACGCTTGGCGACAAGGGAAGTGGAGAAGCACTGGGTGCGTAAGGATCCCACAGCCATGCACCACCACTGGTTGTCGAGGTCGAATGAACAACGACGTGCCACGGGTCGTTCGATGCGGAAAACCACAGATCGAAGGCCTCGTCCGGCTCATCCAATAGCAGGGAATCCCCGTCGGTATCCGTACCCACGCGGTGATGCCAGAGCTGGAACTGCCGCCACGCATCATCAACCCGCGTGTAGATAAAGAGGACTGTGAATCAGCCGCCCACGCAAAGCCATAGCCGGCGTTACTCACAACCTGGTCAACGATGTCGCCGCTGGATGTGTCCTGAATGATCCACGTCCAGCGTTCGTCCCCTTCGGTATCGCGAGACCAGGCGATCAAGCGCCCATCTGCGGTTGGAACCAATTCCCCAACTTTGAAGAACTCTTCGCCCTGGGCACACAGGTTTTCGTCGAGAAGGAGATGCTCACCTTCCAAGGTTTCCTCATCTGCCAGCACCGGAGTTTCGTTGTATTGCAAGGCGGAAACTCGATAATGCTTCGCATAGGAATCTTCGTGGAGTTGGCGCTGGAAGTACCACCAGTCACCAATCCGCTGAGGGCCGAATACACAACCGGTGCAGTGAAAGAATCGAACTCTGAAACAAGAGTGTCGGCCAATTCCCGTGTAGGTTCGCACACCTTGTCCGCCCAGTGGTTTTCCGCCTGGATATGAGCCTCAACCTGCGGATCATTACGGTCGCGCAGCCAATCCCAGGGGTCATCAAAGTAGTCCCCATGGATGGAACGAATTCGCGTCCCAAAACGCTGTGGGGCAAGGAAGGAGCTGCTTCTTTAGTCATACGGATACTGTAAGGGAGTGCACACGCATCTGGAGACCGTTCGGGACACGCTGGCTCAAACGCCCTTAAATTAAACGTTAAAATCAGTACCAGTGCCCTCAGATCAACACATCACTACACAGCCCCCAGAGCCTCAGGGGAAACTCTGCGCGTGGATTAAAAGTCACCATCAATTCGGATTGGTTGAGCAACCGCTTTCGTCATCGACATGGGGCTGTTCAACCTTTTTCAGCACGGACCGTTGAGGTTCCTTTCAGGCCATGTCAACACCGCGAACGCGCTTGCAGCCAACATTGCAACCATCTACTCGTGGATCATGAACCGCGTGTGGACCTACCGCGGGCGTACTCAGGAAAAACGCGGGACGTGAAGCATTTCTATTCTTCTTTTGCGAACGTGTGCGGCATTGGAATTACGCAGTTCTGCCTGCTGTTCACGCACCACATCCTCGGTTTGAATTCGCCTCTGGCCGACAATATTTCCGCCTACGTCGTCGGCTTTGCGCTGGGAACGGCTTTCCGTTTCGTTTTCTACCACTACGTCGTATTCACGGGAACAAAAAACAGGTAATTTTCGCCATATATTCGTCCCTCAGCCCTTCGCGTGCCCCCACTTTTGCGCCGTAGAGTCGAAGGGTGAGACGCGAAAACTCTCAAGCACATTGATGACACAGCCCTGGTTTTTGAAGGCGGCGGTATGCGCGGTGCCTTCACCGCTGGAATCACCGCAACCCTGATCGAAGAGGGTATTGATTTCCCCCATGTTTCGGGGATTTCTGCGGGTTCGTCGAACACCGTTAACTATGTGTCTCGTGATGCTCAGCGTGCTCACGATACTTTCACGACAGTCGCCGACAGCCCAGAATTTGGGGGTATCAAGCACTGGGTGCACGGCCGTGGGATGTTTAACGTTGACTATCTGTACGACGAAATCGCTCAGCCCGACGGCGATGCACCTGGACCTCGATACCTTCCTTTCGAATCCAGCAGAGGTTCGCATCGGAGCTTTCAATGCGACCCGAGGTGAAGAGTCTGGTTTACCAAGGAGGATATGCGCACGGTGGAAGAAATCGGCCGCTGCGTTCGCGCCTCCTCGACCCTGCCGATCATCATGCCGACGGTCATGATCGATGGCGATACCTACGTTGATGGAGCCCTCGGGCCCGATGGCGGAATCCCGCTGGATGCACCCATGCGCGATGGCTACCGCAAGTTCTTCGTCGTCCTTACGCGCCCGCGAGAATTCGTCAAGTCCCCGATCAAGCCCGGCGTTTACTCCGCCCTCAGGCTGGCTTTCCCCATCTTCCCTCCATTGCCGAGGGCCGTGGCCCGCCGTACCGTTGCCTACAACGCTGCCCGCCGGAAGCTATTTGAGCTGGAGGAACGAGGACGTGCGCTGATCGTGACCCCGAAGATCTAGCCATCGACAAGATGGAGATGAATGTTGAACGCCTTGAAGATGCCTTTGACGCCGGAGTTGCTCTGGCGCGTCGGGATCTTCCCCGCTGGGAAGCCTTTTTGGGGCTCTAAAGCAGTCTTCAGCGCTCATCAGCGGTGAAGAAACTCAGCACCTTGAATAACTAGGGTGTGGGGCCAAGCGGAAAACCACTGTTACACCCTTACTTGTGATCTGGCAGAAAGCCTGAATATTCCGGTCTTATTCGGTAGCCAGGGCGACCGAAGGACTGACCTTTGCTGCTCTGCGACCAGGTAGCCACGAGGCAAGGAGTGCAGCAAGGATCGCGATCATGACCACCGCAAGGATCTGCATCCATGGGATGGTGATGAAGACCGTTACGCCTTCCAGGGGAAGCGCAAGGATGCCGATCGCTCCAAAGAAGATTCCGCAGGCGGTTCCAATCAGTGCCCCCGTCACCGAGATGAACAATGCTTCAAGAGCGAGCATGGATTTCATTTGCCTCTTGGTTAGGCCAAGGGCTCGAAGCAGGCCATTTTCGCGGGTACGTTCGGCAACTGAGAGTGACAGAGTGTTCGCAACGCCCACCAGTGCAACCAGGACAGACACTCCCAGTAGACCGACGACAATGAGCAGCATCCGGTTAATGATGTTCGTGTACATCTCACGTTCGATCGCTGAACCGCCAACAGACAGACCGGTGTCAATCTTTTCCAGGTTCTTCTGGACAGCTGTCGCAGAGGCACCATCCTTGAGCTTGACAATCATTCCGGTAATTTGAGCCTTGGGAGCAATTTTCAGTAGATTCGCTTGACTGACCTTATACGGTGCTGTGGAATTCTTGTCGTACTTTGCCTTCAGGGTCATGCAAGACCCTTCAGCTGCACACAGCTTGATGTTCTTCCCATCCAGGGAACCCAAACTGACCATCACCGTCGCATCGTCGATCTGGTCGACGCTCGAGTGCGCGACCGTTGAGTAGTTGGGCTCTCCTAAAATTGGCATCGCTCCGGGCTCTTCAGAACCACTACCGCCGGGGGCAATGGTTCCATCCTCTGCGTTGGCGCCGCCCACAGTGGAATAAACAGGGGACCGTAGCGGCCACTCCATCGGTTGAAGAGATCCGCGACTGAATATCGCTACTCAGAGCCTCGTCACCGAAGGTCGACACCGCGATGTCGAAAGGACGACGCTCATTGACTTCGTTAATCAGGGAGTCACGCATCGAGGAGGCACCGACCATCGTGGTGACAACCAGGGTGACGCCAATGACAATCGATGTGCCGGTTGCGGCTGTTCGACCGGGGTTGCGGACCGTGTTTTCGCGTGCCATTCGCGCAAGCATTCCCGGCCACAGCTTCCCAAAGAGCTTTGTTGCCGCGGGGACAATGACAGTGCAGGTAATGAGAATGCCCACCAGGCGCAGCAATGACAGGCCGAAAGAGGCCAAGAATTTCTGCGATCCATTGTGAATACGAGTGAGGCGAGACAAACTTCCACCGCACAGCACCGTCATCAGCAGTCCCAGGGTCAACGCGAAACGGTGGCTCTTCTGGGAAGTCGCATCGGCCTCGTTAATCGGGGAAAGTGCGGCGATCGGTGGAACTTGAGAAACCGCGCGGGCAGGTCGGCGGCCAACGAAAACGGTTAGCAGTGTACCGAAGAGCCACACGAGGCACGATATAGAGGGGCGAAAATCGAGGAGATGACATCGACAAAAGTGGGTGTCCTCTGTGAGGTGCTTAGCAATCCGCCAAGTAGAGGTCCCAAGACGATGCCGACGAGCGAAATCCCGCCAACCGCATGGGTCTCGCGGCGAACCAGAGAGCGCACCTGCTTCGTACTTCCGCCGAGTGCGCGCAGAAGTGCCAGTTCGCGCCTGCGCTGTTGGAGCAGTACTCGGAAGGTCGAAGAGACGACAAGCGAGGCAACCACGATTGCAATAGCCGGGAAGATCAGCGCAATTGCGGTGAGCATCGCAGATGATTTGAATCAGCTCGCAGGCTTTCGTCCACGGTTGCGGAAACACTCCTCACCTTGACGCCCTTGAGTGAAGCCAGCTCAGTTGTGAGCTTGTGTGTCCACTGTTCCTGATCATCAGTTGAGGGGTTGCCGTACTTATTCACTGCAGGTGCATTGGTTGCAACGTGAATTTCACCGGTCGGCTTCGTTCCCGTGCTTTCCTCGAAACCTTGAGTCGTCACGTAGGACGGCGCTAAAGCTCGATTCCCGAAGAGTAGGTTCCGACGATGGTGAACTCGTGCGTAGAAACACCGCCTCGTCACGGGACAGACTTGTCAGCTTTGTCGCCAATTTTGAGGGAAGATTCCTTTGCCGTGCGCTGGGGGATGACGATTTCCGAGGCCGTGGCAGGGGCTTTGCCTTCACTCATCTTCACTGCGCTGAGGGGTTCCGCGAGCGCTGGAGAGAGGAAGAGCGTTGTCTGATCGTTGCCGACCTTCACTGCAATGGGGTGTTGCGTTGTAATTCCGACCGCCGTCACACCCTGAATCTTTGCGATCTTTTGGGTGAGGGCATCGAAATCATTGCCGACCTGGGCGGGCGTCATGTTCAGCGCCCCGTCGTCGGCGGGACTGTAGGTGACCACCGATGTTGTCCCGCGATAGGAATTACGGACGTTACCCGTAAGCGAGAGGTCATCGTATTTGAGAACAAGAGCGTGATAACGATGAATGCGGTGGAGATGGCAACCGCCAAGCCAGTTGAGAAATAGCGGCGACCGTGGGAATGAAGATTGGCTTTCAACAGCCGTGTCGTTGCGCTCACGGATGTCACCTCAACGCGGCATTCAGCTGCTCTTCGCTGGCATTGCGAAGATCGGACACGATTTTGGCCGTCACGGACAACCAAGACGCGATCAGCGTAGGTTGCGGCGTGAACATCGTGAGTGACCATAATGACGGACTGACCCAGTTCGGTAACTGCTCGACGCAATAGATCAAGAACCTCTGAGGTCAGGTGAGAATCTAGGTTACCGGTGGGTTCGTCAGCAACGATGACTCGGGACGGCTCATCAGTGCACGAGCGACAGCCACGCGCTGCTGCTGGCCACCCGAAAGTTCTGATGGCCTGTGGTTGAGGCGTTCTTCCAGCCCCAACGAAGAAACAATGAAGGTGAACCAGTCTTCATCAACTTTCTGCCCCGCAAGTTCCAAGGGGAGAAGGATGTTTGCCTTGGCATCCAGGGTGGGAATCAAGTTGAAGCTCTGGAAGATGAAGCCGATGCGATCGCGGCGAAGTTTCGTCAGATCAGCATCTTTCAAAGTGGTGATCTCTGTTTTTTCGATGAGCACGCGACCTGAGGTCAGCGAATCGAGTCCCGCAAGAATATGCATCATGGTGGACTTACCCGAGCCGGAGGGGCCCATGATTGCGGTGAATTCACCAGAGTAGAAGTCAACGGTGACGTTATTGAGGGCGGTGACCTGGGTATCGCCCATGCCGTAAACCTTGGAAACGTTAGCGAGGCGAACGATCGGGGTCGCAGATGGATCTGTATTCATACCTCCATCATGGCGGCGCGAGCAGAGCGAGCGCTATGGGGGGATGCCCTGGGCCTTCCCTGATTTCCCCCGGTGTATCCCTTAGTCTTTGGTGGTGCTGGAGGGCTCTTTCTCGCTCAAGCTCAGTCCTCGGAAGCGGTTGAGGGCCGCCGCGACATCGATGAGGCGTGGGCGGGCAAGGCGTCCTGGCAGGGCGTGCGCACCGAACTTTACGACGGCATCCAAACCTTCAGAGTTCAGTGCGCGCTCAAGGCGTGCCAAAAGATCACTGAGGCTACTTGCCCCATTCGCGTAGGTGTAAAGCAATCCGCGAAGCATCCATGCAATCGCCTCGGTCTGCCCAGGATCCACAATCTGCTCAACGTCGCCCAAGTCAAGGTTGATCTTGTCGATGGTGATTGAGGACAAACCTGCTGCCTTCGTCTTTGGTCGATCGGAGGAATGCAAGCGCGCAGGGGCGCGCCGCGCTAAAGGAGCGCTCATTGTCAGGTTCTGATGTGCACGAGGAAGCTCGTCGACGATGTGACGTGCCCGATCGCTCACGTCTAGGCAGCGGTAGTGGTCCATCATCAAGACCCGATCTGCCTGATCGAGATAATCTCCCGATCCACCCATGACGAGGATTGTTGAGACACCCAGATCTTTGTGAAGAGAGGAAATTCGATCAACCAGGGGAGTGATCGGCCTCCTTCTCGGCTTGGACCAGCTCGCGCATGCGCATCATCTGGATCATGAGGTTCGTTGCGCTGGTGTCTTCGTCAATCAGTAGAAGCGTCGAAGCCAACTGGATTGACTCGATTAAAGATGCAGCCTGCGATGTCGAACCCGAGGCATTCTCAGTGGAGAAATGCGTCGTGTCGGCATCTCCCGGAAGATGAGTGATGAAGGATGAGACGTCGACGCCGGTGACCGCCCGACCATCGGCAGCGCGTACCTTCATCGCATCCTCAAAGGGTTGCAACGTATTCGCGGCCATCTCCAGGAATGTGCGCATATACGCCGCGCTGAATCGCGCCCAAAAGTGTGGACTTACCGTGGTATCCGCCGCCGACAATGACCGTGACTCCGGGCTCGATTGCCATCCCGCGAAGGACGCCGGCGTGGGGGAGCTCGGCCTCGGCCTCGGCAGTGGCGGGGGAGGAGAAAGGAAGCGCACCCTCCATGGGGGACTGCGAGACTCCGCTGCGGCGAGCAAGAATGGAACCGTTGGCGATGAAAGATACCCAGCCGCGATCGATCAGGATCTGCTGCAGGGCACGATAATCCTCGTAAACCGCGATATGACGCAACAAGGCTCACGTTCGCGTTCAACTTCAGGAATATCGCTCAGGTAGTCGAAAGTATCTTGAACCGCGTCCGGTACGTCGAGGTCGAAAATCTGTGCCGCGCGGTGGCCAAGCGATTGTGCGGCCTCGTGCGGGCATACGGACTTCAAAACGCAATTCAACGCGGTCGGGCTTGACGGTGCAGGCACTGCGATCAAGAATCTCGACGCTGGGGGACATCACCTGAATGTCATGAAGGCGTCGCTCGCGTAGGGAACGGTTGAAAGCACGCAGTAGGTAATCTGCACACGCTGCCCGGGCATCGGGTGAGGCGATTGCGGCCTGCGGAAGTCCCATTTCCTGCGGGGTTGAAATGGCACGCACCTTTGAAGGCGGAGCGTAGGGATCGGCCTGAATTCGGTCGATTGAAAGCGAAAAACTCCCGAAATCCCACATTCCAACGACGGACTTGTAAGCGGGATACGAACGTCCATCAAGTTTGTGAAGCGTTCGGATGAGTTCCTCATCGCTACCGTCGTGTTTGCGGAACTCAGCGGTAGAACTCTGGCCGGAAATGCGCTGTGCGCGCTCTGGATTGCTTGAGGTGCTCATGGGCTCAGCCGATCGCGTGCGAGATCGTGATGATCGCGTAAATGATGAGGAAAACTACCAGGCAGGAGTGAATGACTGTGCCTGCAATGCCCAGAGATCGGGCGATGAGGGCCTTCTGATAGGAATTTTCGGGAAGGGATGCCGAGCGAGCGTTCTTGATCGCGGAAGTGCTCCATGCCCACGCCGGAATCGAGCCGAAAAGGCCGATGAGAAGAGACCAAGAAGAGCAAGAACCAGTGGGCCGTTGCTGGGGACTTCGCGTGCCTCAGCGTCGGGGTGGTCGGCGTGTAGGTGAATTCAGGCGCGCCGAACTGGGGTTGGGAGAAAGTTTGGGGCTGTTGGGGTGCAGCGGGAGTTGGCGCTGGCATTGCCGAGGGCGGTGCTGGCACTTGCGGTACCTGCGCGATTCCGCGTATCCCGGAGCGTTCATTGGGACGGGGGCTGTGAGATGGTCCGGGTTCTGCGGATCAGGTTGCGTCATGCCTCCATCATGAGGCAATGGCTTGAGGTACAGGCAGCTTCTGCATGCTTACTGAGGTCACCCCCACCTGAAAAGCCGGAGCGGGGCCGGTCCCGACCCCGCTCTACCCGCAAACAGGGCTTGACGTCACAGCATGCAGGACACGCAGCCCGAAACTTCGGTGCCTTCCAGTGCCATCTGACGCAGTCGCATGTAGTACAGGGTCTTGATGCCCTTCTTCCACGCGTAGATGTAGGACTTGTTGAGGTCAGCGTGGTCACCGTATCGGGGTAGAACAGCGTGAGCGACAGGCCCTGATCGACGTGCTGGGTCGCCACCGCGTAGGTGTCGATGATCTTCTCGGGGCCGATTTCGTACGCGTCCTGGTAGTACTCCAGGTTTTCGTTCGTCATGTAGGGCGCCGGGTAGTAGACGCGACCGATCTTGCCTTCCTTGCGGATTTCGATGCGCGAGACGATCGGGTGGATCGACGAGGGTTGAGCCGTTGATGTACGAGATCGAACCGGTCGGCGGGACCGCCTGCAGGTTCTGGTTGTACATACCGTACTGGGCAACGTCGGCAGCCAGAGCCGCTCCAATCCTCCTGCGTGGGCAGGTGGATTGTCGAGGCCGCAAGAAGTTCGCGGCAGCGCTCAGTTTGGGGCTCCCACACCTGGTCGATGTACTTGCGGAAGTACTCGCCCGAGGCGTACTGGGAATCCTCGAAGCCCTCGAAGCTCACTCCGCGCTCGCGGGCAATCGTGCACGAGGCCTTGATGGCCTCGTAGGCGACGGCCATGAAGTACATATTCGTGAAGTCCAGGGCTTCTTCGCTGCCGTAGTAGACGTGCTCGCGGGCGAGGTAGCCGTGGAGGTTCATCTGACCCAGGCCGATGGCGTGACTCATAGCGTTACCGCGGGCGATCGAGGGCACCGACTGGATATCCGATAGATCGGAGACGGCGGTCAGGCCGCGGATTGCGGTCTCGATGGTCTTGGAGAAGTCCGGGGAATCCATGGTCTTCGCGATATTGAGCGAGCCCAGGTTGCAGGAAATGTCCTTGCCAATGTGTGAGTAGGAGAGGTCATCGTTGTAGGTCGAGGCCTCGGACACCTGGAGGATTTCCGAGCACAGATTCGACATGGTGATGCGGCCCTTGATGGGGTTTGCAGCGTTGACCGTGTCTTCGAAGACAATGTAGGGGTAGCCGGACTCGAACTGAATTTCGGCGATGGTCTGGAAGAAACGACGTGCGTTGATCTTCTTCTTGTGGATACGACCATCGTCAACCATCTCGTGGTACTTCTCGGTGACCGAGATTTCCGAGAAGGGCACGCCGTAGACGCGCTCGACGTCGTAGGGGCTGAAGAGGTACATATCCTCGTTCTTACGGGCCAGTTCGAAGGTGATGTCGGGGATAACCACGCCCAAGGAGAGGGTCTTAATACGGATCTTCTCATCCGCATTCTCGCGCTTGGTGTCCAGGAACTGCATGATGTCCGGGTGGTGAGCGTGCAGGTAGACGGCACCCGCGCCCTGACGTGCGCCCAGCTGGTTCGCGTAGGAGAAGGAGTCCTCGAGAAGCTTCATAACGGGAACCACGCCACTGGACTGGTTCTGAATCTTCTTGATCGGGGCGCCGGCCTCGCGAAGGTTGGTGAGCTGCAGGGGCCACGCCACCGCCGCGCTTGGACAGCTGCAGTGCGGAGTTGATGCCGCGGGCGATGGATTCCATGTTGTCTTCGATGCGCAGGAGGAAGCAGGAGACGAGCTCGCCTCGGGCGGCCTTGCCGGCATTGAGGAAGGTCGGGGTTGCGGGTTGGAAGCGTCCGGTCATCATTTCGTCGACCAGGTGGCGCGCCATCTCGATGTTGCCCTGTGCTAGGGTAGAGCGCGACCATGACAACGCGGTCTTCAAAGCGCTCCAGGTAGCGAGTTCCATCGAAAGTCTTGAGCGTGTACGAGGTGTAGTACTTGAAAGCGCCCAAGAAGGTGGGGAAAGCGGAACTTGTGAGCGTAGGCCTGCTTGTGAGAGGTCCTTAATGTCCTGGAAGTCGTATTGGTCCAGGACGTGCTTCTCGTAGTAGCCCCTGCTCGACCAGGTATTCCATTTTCTCTTCCAGGTCATGGAAGAACACGGTGTTCTGGTTGACGTGCTGGAGGAAGTACTGACGTGCTGCCTGTCGATCGGCTTCGAATTGGATCTTGCCGTCGGCGTCGTAGAGGTTCAGTTGCGCGTTGAGCGCGTGGTAATCCAGCTCGGGGGAGGGGGCTGGTTCTACTCCTGTGTCAGTGAGGTTTTCTGCCAAAACTCGCTCAATCCTTCGCGAACTCGTGAGACGTCTTCGGCCGTGCCGAGGAGCTCAAATTTGTACATGTGGGGGATGTGTAATTTTGCGGAGATGATGTCTCCGGCCAGGCAGTAGGCCGTGCCGAAGTTGGTGTTCCCAGAAGAGATCACTCCGCGGCAGAGGCCACGGTTGTGTTCATCGTTGAGGAACTTGATGACTTGCTTGGGGACTGCTCCTTGACGTTGCCTCCGCCGTAGGTGAGGAACGATGAGGACGTAGGGTTGATCGACGTGAAGGAATCCGTCGCGGGGGAGAAGTGGGATTCGCTGTGCCGGGGAATCCGAGTTTTTTCCACGAAACGGCGGGTATTGCCCGTCGCCGACGAGAAGTGAGACGACGTTGACCATATGGTCTTTTTCCTTTCACGAGGCCTGCCCCTGGGCAGGGGAGCAAAAAGTGACCCGGTCCCCCTGGTTGTGCTGGGGGGACCGGGCGGGTTGCTTTAGGGCGTTGACGACGCGTGCCGTTCCCATTGCCGAGGCCTGTGCTGCGGCCTTGATGAGGTCGGGGCGGTAGCGCTCCAGTGGTCTTCGCCGGCGATGACGACGGGAGCTTGCTGGTAGCCCAGGCCCTTAATGAACTCGAGTGCCGAGGGGTCTTCGGTGAGGTCGACCTTCGTGTAGTCAGTCCCTGCTTGTCGAGTGCGCGGTAGGTCGCATCGCACTGGACACACATGGGCTTGGAGTAGACGGTGATAGACATGGTCGGACCTTTCAATGTCGTGTGTTGATGTGTGTTTTTCTCCGCTGCTTTGCACCCGGGGAGCGGAACATGCGACAACACTACACCTTGTGTGTGCTTTTCGTCACGAGACCCAATATGTTGTGTCTAACTGTGTTCCTAACCCTAGATGTGGATAGCTGACTGGTCCCCTGTGGATGGGGTGTGGATGAGGGTGGCTTACATCGGTGTAATTTGAGGAAATTGTGCCCGAGGGGCCTGTGGATAGAACTCTTCAATTCTCCACAGAGTGGGTTGAGGTTGTGGGTAAGCGCACGAAAAATTCGAAAAATTTTGCGCCCATGTCGGCGTGTCGCACGTAGTGCTAGCCCGGTGGTGCGCTTGGTGAGTTGTCCGCTACCAAAACAAGCCTGAGATCCTGCCGCGTACCTGGTCGGGTGCAAAGGGCTATGTCAACCAGTCGCCCTACGTGACCGACACGATCAAGCTAAACAAGGCGGTTTCCACTCGTACCTTCACCAAGAACGATCGCACCTACCGCATGAGCATTTGGGGCTTCGTCCCGAATGGATCGCCGGTGGTCACCATGAAACAGTGTCTCAGGCAGATAACTTTGCCTGAGACACGCACCCTGTAAATGACTAGTTCAATCGCCATCACTTAATCTGTTTAAAGATCCCGTACAACAGGAGAACACAAAAATGACAACTCTTAAAGACCCGTCGAGGCGTCAGCCTCCTCGCCGTCATTGCGGTTGCCACCGGTGCCGCAGCGGTTCCTGGTATTGCTACGGCAGCCCTCCGGATCGGCATTTGGTGTTGTACGCACCGCTGAGCGTCTTCCCTCACTGGTTGATCTGGATACCAACAGGACCGGCTCCATCACCATCCACAAGCTGGTGAAGGATGCCACCAACAGCATCAGCGAAGGTACCGGTCTTGAGGGACAGCACCGTCACCGGTACCCCGCGCTTCGACGGCACAAAGTTCACCGTCGAGGCGTTTGACCAATGTCGACCTGACCACTCAGGCTGGCTGGGAGAAGCTCGTTGGTTTCAACGGTGACGTTGCTGCCGCGAAGGCAGACGGCGTTGACGCAGCAGTTGAGAAGACCACCGCTGGCGGCGGTCTGGCCACCTTCTCCAACCTGCCCCTGGTGCCTACGTCGTGACCGAGACCGAAACCCCCCGCATACGCAAGTCGGCTCCAAGCCCTTCATCATCACCGTTCCGATGACGAACCCGAAGGACCTGAACAAGTGGTCTACGACGTTCACGCATACCGAAGAACGCCAAGGCCGGCGTCGAGAAGACCGTCGCCGACGAGAACACCCCCGCCGTGGGCTCGGAGATCTCCACACCCTGAAGTCCGACATCCCGCGGTTGAGGGCCTTTGACTACTACGATGTCGTCGACCAGTACGACAAGCGCGTGGAACTGCCCGAAGCTGGCATCACGCTGAAGATCATCAACGGCAAGACCGGTGAGGTTGCTCTGACCAAGGGCACCGACTACAAGCTGATCGGCGCCACCGGAACCGACAGCAAGACCATGTTCTGGACCGCTGAGTTCACTGAGACCGGCCGCGCCAAGCTGATTGCGAACCGTAAGGACGACACCAGCAAGGTCCAGATGGACCTGGTTGGTACCGTCGACGAAAAGGTCGGCACCGACGGTATCTTCAAGAACAAGGGCATCCTGCTCCCTCAACGCTCCACAAACGCTTGGAAGCCCAACTCGGGTGAGGTTCCCCCGCCGGATTACCCGAACTCCGAGGTTGTCTCCAAGTTCGGAAAGGTGAAGATCACCAAGGTTTCCGCAGAAGATACAAGCGCGAAGCTCAAGGGTGCAGAGTTCGAGGTGTACCAGTGCACGCCCCAGAACACTCCACCAAGAACTTCGACCCGGTTGACGCAACCCTGGACAGAAGCTGAGCCCCGCCGGTGTTACCACCTCACGCTGACCGACGCCAACGGTGGGTCACCATCGATGGCCTGCGCAACAACGACTCGCGAAACAACAAGCAGGTCACCAACCCCGGTTGGTACCGCCTCGTTGAGACCAAGGCTCCCGAAAAGCTTCGAGCTCCAGACCTCGCCCGATCGCCTTCCAGGTCCTCGAGACCAACTCGACCACGACAACCAGTACACACTGGAGACCACGGTCAAGGATGCTCCTCACAACGGTGGATTCCGCCTTCCCATTACCGGTGCTGCCGGTGTGGGCGTCTGATCGCAGCTGGTTCCACTTGTTATCGGCGCTGGTGCTCATCGCCATTGCGAACAAGCGTCGCAAGGAAAACGCCTGATTTCTCACTGGGATTTAGTCGGGTGCGGGAAGACCCGTGGGTCTTCCCGCACCCGCTTTCATACAATCAACGCAACCCCCATTTTAAAGGCGACTCATGAGCGAGAATCGAGATCCACGCAGACGACAGCCTCTCAAATACCCAGGTTGAGGAAGAGACACCTGAAACTCGCGGAAGAGGTGATCAACGCATTCGTAAGGCACAACGCCGCCGTCGCCTTTTCACACCATCCTCCCCAATCTCTGCTGGTACTCGGAATTTCTGGTTCTGTTTTACGGTGTATCGCGACCTATCAGGGACAACCTCGAACAACAACGCATCGCCAAAGCATTCAGCGCCGAACAAACCAACCTTAGGTCCCGATGTACTGAAAGACGAACTCGCACGCGCTGATGAGATACAACCGCCAAGCCGCCGAAGCACCATCCTTGACCCCCTGGTTTGGAATCTCAGCGGCCCAACACCCCCCAATACTCCGATTACCTCGCTAGCGTGAGACGTGATGGCAACTGTTATAGGTCCTTCGGCCGATATCAGCCTTCCGACTCTCATCACGGCACCGAAACCTCAACTCTTGAAAAAGGCGTTGGACACCTCTTTGGAACTGCGCTTCCCTGTTGGTGGCGGAAGGAACCCACACGGTCCTCACCGGCCACCGGACTGGGCAGTGCAAACCATATCGACCACCTCAACCGGCGTCGAACTCTGGCGGACGTCTTCATCGAAGTCTTAGGGCGTCACCCTGAAAATACAAGGTCACCGACATCCGAACCGTTCTCCCGAAGCAAACAGAAACCCTGAACAGGTTGCCGGAAAAGATCTGCAACCCTGATCACCTAGCACTCCATACGGCATCAATACTCACCGTCTCTTGATTTACCGGTGACGCGTCCCCATGGATGATCAACGGATTTGCGGCAGAATCAACAAAGTGAACCCGCAGTCGTTCGGACCTGGATGATCGCTGTTGTCATCGGCATTATCGCCGTGCTCATTGCACGCACCGCGTCCCATGGTTTCCTCGCTCATAGAACCCGCAAGAAGCGTGAGGCTGAGGAAGGTGCTGCAGCTGGGTAATGTCCGCACGAGCAGCGAAGAGCGGATCAACCATCCACAACGTTGACGCAGGCCGCCCGCTGAGGTTTCCTTGTACTTTGAGAGCATGTCCGTTTTCCCTGTCTGACGCATTGTTTCAATGGCGACATCCAGGACACGGTGTGGCGGCCATCGCCCCACAGGGCCATGCGAGCAGCGTTATTGCCTTAACAGCAGCAATCGCAGCGCACTCAATGCGGGGATCTGGGCAAAGCCCGCCAACGGGATCACAGGTCAATCCCAGAGAATGCTCCATGGCGATCTCAGCAGCGTTCTCCACTTGCTGAGGGTGCCGCCCAGCGCCCTGAGCAAGCCCTGCAGCCGCGCATTGCCGAGGCCGAGCCGACCTCCCCTTGACAGCCAACTCAGCGCCCGGCAATCGACGCGTTTGTCTTGATCAAGCGCCAATCGCAGTTGCGTGGCAGAACTCATGTGGACCGATGCGCGACGGCAACTGGCGGACTCTGACGACTCATCCGGAGAGGCTCCGAAATCGCAGCCAAATTCAGAGGAAGTCGGGAAACTGGCTCCGCCTCGGGACAGGACGAGGGTAACCCAGCACCGCTGAGATCACGCCAACTGCGCCATTGGTTTGGTGCGGTGACGATTCTGTGGCCGGCAGCGTTTTCTTCATTCACCGCCAGCGCGTAGAGGTTGACCCAATCCATGGCGGCAGGGGATCTTGCAGTGACCCCCATGGCTCGACGCCTCCACTGCTGAAAAAGCCTTCTCGGCGCGGACGCGCAATTGGGCCGCTAAGGCGTTCGCGCGGCGAGGAACATCAAGTCCGCCGGGCAAAAATACCGGTGGAGAAATACCAGCCTCAATTGCGTGGAACATCTGTCGCGCGATCGGTCAGAGGTAGGCATCCAGGCCACATCGGAGCGCGCAGAAAGCTCGTTTGCGCAGACAACCTCGGCGATGGATAGGCCGAGTGCGCATTGCACTAAAAGCTGTGCGGCCGTCAGAAGGGATAGGGCGCGGGGTGCGATTCCCGTTGTCTCTTGTGCAGAGGCCAGGACGCGATCTCCGGGTGTTCAGGATCGTCATTGTCCTGGGCCATGACAAGCCGCCGCACCGAATATGCAGGTACGCTCAAGGATCAAGCTCTCACGTGCAGGCGGTGATTGTGAGCGCGTTGAGCGTGGTAGCTCAGGACTGTGCGCGGAAGAAACGGATATCGGACTCGATATCAAAAGGGATTTCGGCCCCGGCGAGGAAGACGGCCACTGGAAGCAATCTGGGGATCAGGCTCTCAACTGTTTAATGGACGCATTTCCGGGTCATAGCCTGCTAAACCCAGCAGCACTGACGGTCTGTGTTGGCCTCGTCCGAGTTGCGCCAAAGCAAAAAGGTCGATGGTTACGTGAGACAGATGCGAATAATCGGGAAGCGCACAGCTCTGTGGAGAAGGCGAGGCCCGCACGCATCGGACCGACCGTGTGCGATGAAGAGGGGCCAATACCGATCGAAAAGCATACGACAAGCGGGAGGCGGGCGAGGGGCTCTCGCTGGCGGAACTTCACCCGGCGACAATGGCTGCAGGTGTAGGGGTGCCTGCGCTGTACTGATCAGAGTGACATCAATCGACGCTGAGATCCATGCCTCTATTGTGCCTGAAAAATAACTGGAGATGAACGACGTGATCACTCATTCGCTTCGCTGCAATGAAGTGGAGTTTTTAGTGAAAATCCATCAATAATGGTGTTCTACACAACGTGCGGCATCCGAGACTCTACGAACACGCCATGTCTAAATCCCAAATAAACTGGGTTTTCATGAGTGAACGCATGAATGTTGAGTCCTTTAACCTCGACCACCGCACTGTCTCTGCTCCTACACGTCCGCGTCGCTGAATCGGAAGACTCTTCCCGGCGGCGACGTCCTGATCAAAGTACGACGTCCGTTTTACCCAGCTAGCAGGCACACCTTGAGATGCCCACGGTTCCTGCATCGAGCACCTCAGCGCTGAGACTGATGCGCAATCCACTGTACTAAGCTCATCGACTTCGACTTTATGGGCGCCAGACCGACTTCTACGCCCTGCTCCTGAGGCGTTGAGACAGAATTCCTGCCCATCTTGCAGGCAACTTTCGAAGATATCCTCAATGCCACCGAAGTTCCTGCAGCAGATGAGGGTTCAGTGTGGCTGGGGTGCAAACCACTCCCCTGGAAGGCGCTCAGAAGCCGTTCGCGAGTTCCTGAATCACCGCGACAAGTGGCTGGTTGTCACTCAGGATGACGCCGCGGCAGCAAAGTAATCATTCAGACCTGACGGCTGCAGTCACTTCTCAGAGAGGTACTCATGTCCTGACCTTGGACCCCTTCGCGTCAGCTTCCGAGGTCGACGCCTTCATTCAGTGCGCCATGGTGATGGAGGCACAGCCCTTCCTGGATGCTCTTGCGCCTCTTCCCGGTTCTGACGCGGTTGAAACCCTTGTTGTGGGCGCCGATGGACATCACCAGCAGAGCTACGCCCTTGGCCAGCTCGAAGGCCACACCAATCGTCGTCATCACCTCAGGTATTGGCATTGCAGAACGCGGCAGCAGCAGATGGCCCGAGGCCTGACCCTGGCTACCCCGAAGATCGTCATCGCGGGTGGTACCGCGGGCGGTCTTGAGGTGGAGATCCAAGTGGGCGACATCGCGGGCGCGATCGCCACGATCTAACGATGCTGACGCCACCGTCTTTGGCTACGAGCTCGGCCAGATTCCGCGTATGCCCGTCGACTACCATTCCTCGCAGCGTGCGATCGACGCGCTCGCGGGCCTCAACGATGCCCAACCGCACCACGTGCGCACTGGTCGCATCGTCACCGGCGACTCCTTCGCCTCAGGAAAGGTTGTTGCCCGTATCCGCGCAGGCTTCCCCGATGCGCTGGCTGCTGACGCATGGAAACCTGCGGCATGGCCCAGGGTGTGCTGGTCCAACGGTGTGGATTGGATCTGCCTGCGTGCGATCTCGGATCTGACGGGAGAAGGTGCAGACGAGGACTTCCACATGAATGGTGAAGGCTGCATACCACTCCTTCGAGGATCTGCGCTTTCGCTCTCGCTTTTCTGCAAGTGAGCTGATCCGCGTCCTATCGCGTTCTTATGGTGTGTACCGGCACATCTGCCGCTCGGTCGCGGCTGAGAAATCCGCGTGAAGCCGCCGAACAGCGCGGGCTTGATGTTGTTGTTGATTCGGCCGGAATTAGCGATGAGGAACATGGACACGGATTGACTCGCGCTGCGCGGCGAGCGCTGCGAGAGGGAGGGTACCGAGTGCCCTCACGCGGGCCCGCCAAGTCGAGGCGGGGGCTTCAGCGTGCTGGGACCTGATTCTTGCGATGACTTCCTCCCATCTTCGCGCCCTCGAAGGCTTGCAGGCGGGCCTGATCCGAGATCTCGCATGTTCCGTGAACTCGAAGTGAGTGGGGGAGAGGCTAGCCACGGCTGTGACCTCGATGTCTCTGACCCCGGTACGGAGATTATTCTGATTTCGAGGCTCACTCGTGAGACTCATTGAGAACTGCACGCCAGCCATCATTGAGTGCTACTCGCGAGGAGCACAACTCGGTGACGAAACCGAAACAAGCGCATGCGCGCGCTTGTCGCACTGTCGTAGCGGCGGCCTCGACGATCGGGATAGCCGGCTGTACGGACACAACGCCGCAAGAACAGCCGCAAGAAACAGCCTCTGAGGCGCCTCGCGGATTCCTTTTGGACTACTCGGGTTTTTGACCGGCAGAACATCGCGTCTGATGCCGTGCTGGATGACTCGAGCGCCATGAATGATGAGCAGATCGCTGCTTTTATCAACGAAAAAGGGAGGCTGCCGCGCGGGACGGGTGAACGACCAGGATGTTCCGTGTTTGAAGGACTTCAGAGCCGTCACCGAGACTTTTCCCGCTGACGAATATTGCCAATGGGGATACCAGGGCGGCGAAGAAGAAACCGCCGCGCAAATTATTAGGCCAGTCAGCACGTTCATGCGGGAGTGAACCCGAAAGTTTTGTTGGTGACGCTCGCAAAAAGAGCGAGGACTGATCTACGCCTCGGGTGGAATGTTTCAGTGGTTCAGCTATCCCAGCGCGATGGGATATGCCGCGGATAACCTCGACCTGTGACCCGGATTATGCCGGTTTTCAGCGGCAGGTTTATTACGCCGCACGCCAGTTTGCGATCTATCGGGTGAGGCCTGAGCGTTTCCGTTTCCGTGCGGGAGAAAGGGTCGAGGCCCGCTATGGTCCCGCCGAAGAATGCACTTCCGTTGAGATCACTCCCGCCAATCGTGCAACTGCCAGCTTGTATAACTACAGCCCTATGTTCCAACCAGGGGGCGCTTGCGGGGCATGGGAATGATTGCTCGGTTTATGGCAATGCGAATGTTTATGGTTATATGCGCGCCTGGTTTCCCCAATAATGTTGAAATCCGCGCAATTGTAGGTGGTCATGGTATACACTGAGCGCGCTGGATACGCCCGTGTCCAGGTAACGAAGAAGTTGCCAAGGGGTGCGCGATGGAGCCATACGATATTCACAAGAAGACTGCCGACCCGCCGGGACCGCCAATTCATATACCGCATTTCAAACGCTCTGATGAGTGTGCTGTTGGAATTGCGCTCTTACCCGGAAGGATTCATGCCGTTGTCATGGATCGCTCTGGGCGTGTGCGTGAAGAGCGTGCACGAATCGTTATAAATAATTCGAATGCCATTCTGGCCACGATTAACACTCTCTACAGAGAGATGGCAGAAAGCGTTCATTCATATGGGGACATCAAGGGGATTGGCCTATCCCTCGGTGGGAAAGTGATCGATGGGCGAAAGGTGCCTGTCGAAGAGCTTGGATGGTTGGACTTTCCTCTACTCGATTCAATCTCTGGCCAAGGCGGACTTCCGCTTTCTCTCATCAACAGTCTTGAAGGACTGGCAACCTACGAAGCCATATACGGTGTTGGACAGTGTTTTGATAATTTCATGATCGTTCAGATCGCGGAAAACGTCTGTTTCGTCGAGTGAAGAATGGTGCAATTTGCGCTGATCCGCTGGCGACTACCGAAGAATTGCTCACTTTCGTCTAGAGAAGCAATGCGGTATGCCGCACAGAGGCATTACGGATGCGCCAGTGGCTCGCTGGTTCCTTCAGCGGTCGATGGCGCGCGAGCTGCCCACATGAGGCGCTGATGATGCTGATCGGCACGCGATATCGAATTTGATTTCCCTTGGCACGGGGCGGGGACCCTAGCCTGCCGGAAGGCGGTTCTGCAGGATTCGTTCGCAACGCTTGCGATGTGCCTGAGGCAGCTCAGCGAAAGCGCCAAATTAATCATTGTCCGCGATGGAGGCGCCGGTGCGGATTCTTTCCTCGGAGTGGGCGGTCCTCTTTGAGGACGAGCGCTTCACTGTGGGCTCTCGAAGTAGCTGCACGGTTGTCGATTCGGCGTGCCAGTGAGGATCTCGCGCTGGGCGTGCGGGGGCTGCAGCGCATTTGTTTGAGACCTGCGATCGCGCGAGAGGAGCCAAAGGTGTAACGGGGTGACTTAGCGGGGTTATGTGCCCACTCGTTTGCGGTGCTAGCCGGCATCGTGGAAGAAACGCCGGTCGTCGTATTAACGGAAAGCGGGACTGCGAGCAGCCGCGCGGTCCCGTATATTGTCTTCGAAGTTGAGTGTTACTCGGCCTCGACCACTAGAGCAAAAACCGACAAGAGTTGATCCACAGAGCGGTCTTGCGCCAGATGTAGTCCGGTTCGATGATCGAGACGGGCTGCTTGTAAATAACGACCGAGCGAGCGTCGACCTTTGCGTGGGTCTTACCATCGAGGGCTCAGCCCGTCTTCGTCGATCAGTTCCACTGACCTTCTTCAGGGTCTTGCCGGAGTCTGCCACGTCATCGACGACCGAGCACCTTTCTTGCCATCAGAGCCGAAACATCCATGAGCGGAGGCGGAACCTGAGGTTCATCAAAAGTCTCACCCAGACCGGTATAGAACTCGAGGTTCATGGTACCGATGGCCTTCACACCCATTGCGTAGGCAATTGCTCCCGCGGGGATCAGTCCGCCGCGTGCAATTGCAACGATCAGGTCGGGCTTCCACCCGGAGTTCACGATCTGCTGTGCCAGCTCGCGTGCGGCGTCGCCGAACTCTTGCCAGGGTCAGATTTTTCGCGTTCTTCGCCAGTGTCGGTCGTCGCGCCGTCATCGGAATGAATTGGAAGCGGACATGTATGCGTCCTTCAGCAAAAAGTGATCGGGTGAATGGACATATGGTAACGCCCGGCAGTACGTTTACGCATCGTCATCCATTTGGATGACGAAGTCGTGCCAAACTGCGTAGCTGGCGCGCGTACTGTCCGCCGGGTTGACGAGGTTGTCCTTTGTAGGACCAGATAAAGATTCGCGAGGCATCAAAAGTGCGTGAACACACACCGCAGGGTGACCCGTCGGGGAGCTGAATAGAGTTCCCGCCGTGTTCCGCACACTGGACATACCCCCACCCATGATGGCCGAGGCGAGGGTAAGTGTGCCGATAAACGTGCGCTATCGGGGGCGCCAAGTTGGCGAGCTTTCGCTTGCCAGATCGCATCGATGATGTGAGGCGCCAACAGGGCGTGGGCAATTTCGTGCAGGATGACTCCACGTACCGTTTCCGCATCGTAGAGGTCAACCAAGAGCCCCGAAAGGCGAATTTCGCGTCGTGTATGGACGCATGCTCCCGCGCGTCTACGCGCACGGTCAAATCGCAGCGACCACTCTCTTAAACCGTGGTGATCCATCAACTCGCGTGCCATTGCGCGTGCGTCTTCACGCTTCATATGGCCTCGTGCAGGCGATCGATTGCTGCCAACATGCGCTGAGGTGAAATTTTTCGCGCGGTCCCCAGTTCTTGAGCAAATGAAAACGCGCAGTTCCTCACGCATCCACAAAAGTTCCTCAAAATCGCTGGCGTGGCGGGCGTCGAAAGGACGCGTGTCCATGAGCTCGCGAAGTTCACGTAACTCCTCATCGACCTGCGCCAAGGCTTGAGCAGAGCGTTCGTCACGCGCAAGATCGGAAGGCGAACGCAGAGCTTTTCGGACGCGTAACGCTTGAGCCTGAATGTATCGCGGAAGGTTGCGAAGACGCTCGATGGGTGTCGCGGCAATGAATCCATCAAATACCAGGGAATGCGCGACCCTTTCGACATCCTCGCGAAGTGTGGAGTCAGGTCTGCGCATCTGCGAGTCGCAGGGTGTCTTGAGTTGCGCCCAGGATTCCATCGCGCGCACGACGACTTCAATAATCGAATAGACCTGATCTTCGTGCAGGTCCCTCACGCGCTGGGAAAGGTCATCGAAACTCGAGCGATCACGTACCGCCCACAGCCCCTGGTTTCCGCTCAGAACTGCGTGAGCGCACGCACGCTTGCCCACTGTGCATCTGCGATCAGGGCCTCAGTGCTTCGATAGGGAGTTGAGGTCAGCATGAGTGCCTCGCGTCCACTCCAACGCGTCGAAACGCGCTTGGTTGATAGCTGAACGCGACGTAGGACGAGGTTCGCTACACCCAATCCGTGATCGCTTCTTGCCTGCGATGCATTTGCCGTGACGCACACCCGCAGCGGATTCTCGGGCGCACTTGCGGGGAACTGGTGCGAAGTGCGCGGGTGTCAGCCCCTGCGCCTGAGATTCGATTGAGCTTGGCAAAGGGGTGGTCAGAAATCCTCAAGATTGTCGGCGATTTCGCTTCCGGGAGTGCCTTCGCTACCATCAGTGCTCCCAGGTCCGTCGCTTGCCTTCCCTTGCGCGCGTGCTTTTTGCCTCGCCAGAGTCGAGTCCTGAGGGACTCTAGACTCGGCTGTGCTTCCGCACCTGAGCGATGCTGCTACCTGTGCGCTGCGTTCTTGCGGCTTCGGTCAATGCCCTGGCGAACGGCCGTTCGCAACGCGCTATCGGTCGCACCGGCCAAGGTACGTTTGAGATACCCCAGGTCTTTCCTGCTTCCCAGTTCGCGTCCCTGACGATCGTGGACAACAAAGGTCATGAGCAAATGATCGGGAAGTGCGTCGCGCATAGTGCGGATATCCGGAATCGCTCAGGGTCAATCGCCTCGGGCTCGCGGATTCGCGCGTGAAAAAGTTCGTCGAAGGATGCCGAGTCAGCCTGTGCGGTTGCGGTGCGTGCTCCACCGGGATTTTCCGTGGAAGATTTCGGGGACCTATCGGAGGTTTGAGCTGAGGAAAGCGCAGAAAGATCGCGGCCTTTACCCCGTTCGTCTTGGGTGGGCGTACTGGCCTTGGACAGGCGCTTATCGCTGCGGCCCTGACCTGTTTTTTGTCCCCATGCCGCCAAACGCCCAAGAGCAGCGCTCAGCGAGGCTGGATCTTCATCGGGTGTAGGGGCAGAGGACGCAACGCCAGTGGAAGCACCACCAGAGGGTGCGTGATCAAGCTCCTTGTCAGCACTCACGCAGCCACTTCGGAAATCATCAATCCACGCGGCAATGCTCTTTGCGACTTCGGGAGCGGGTGCAAGCAGGCGGCGTTTGGCCTTGGAGGAAGCACGAATTGCCTCGGTGATGAGTTCTTCGCGCATACCCGGCACTAACCAATCGGTACCCGCATCGCTCACGCGACCCAAGGCCTCGACGGGAATGGACATCGAAACGCCGTCGCGCGGGGAACCTGGGTGGAACTCATAGGACGGGGAAGGCGAAGCTCTCCCTGCTGCCAATGGTCGGGGAAGCCCTCTCGGTCTGGCCCAGGCCTCGGGGAAGCAGAAGCTCAGGAGGGTAATCCAAAAGATGAGGATTCTGGCGCTTTCGTTCTTCCACCAGCGATTAAAGTGCCCGGCAGAGATGATTGAGGCGGGAGGAGATCGTCAAAGAAACGCTCCAGTGCCATTTCATCGGCGACGAGGCCGTGGGTGCGGCTGCGACGCTCGGTTTCCTTTGCGCGCTCAATCGCCTCATCGTTGCGACGTTGGAAGGCATGACGCTCACGCCACTGACCCTGAAACCAGCGCGTGGCGGATGAACATTTCACGAGCGAGCTCGGCGGCGGTGATTGGGCTTGCTGGGCGATCGCAAAAAGGAGAATCTGTTGGAACAGCACCTCGGATTGACCCCAGGGGAGTAGATCCCAGCCGTCCCAGCAACACCGAGCGGTCTGCGATCAATGTCAGCCGCTAGAGCATCACTTTTTCTTGAACGTAAGCCGCGCCCCGCGAAGAATTCCATGTGGGTTCGGAATAGACATGGTTGAGATAGGTCTTTTGCCAATGGCTCGACGCCATTCAGTGAATACGGGCGACCGTACGTGCAAAGGAGCCTCGAGGTCTCAACTCAATTCCGCAGTCATCACCCAATCGGGATGGCCAGTGATTCCCGAACCAGGCCAAATGGTGAAGTGAGTGCCTCGGCTACCCGTATAGTCGCGAGTTGCCGGATCCCATGCGCCCAGGCTGGAGAGCAAGCCAACAAGGATTGAACGGTGAATATCGTCGGTGTCGACCGCGCTGGTTGAGCGCGTGAAGGCAACTGCAGCCTTCGCTGCGGCGTCCGCAATTCCCGTTCGTGACGCCTGCTCGACCACGTCACCGGCTGAAGGCATTCCCCAGTGGTTCGTGTGGATTCCGATCGTGCGGGCCATATCGCGCAGCTGGTGGGCGATATCGCGCCACTCGCGGAAACGCAGGTAGTGGATGAATTCTGCCCGGCACATACGTCTAAACGCGCTACCTGAAAGATCACGCTGCTGTACGTGTAGGTAGCGCCATAAATTGAGGTAGGTCAAGAAATCGGGTGGGGGTCGGCAAAACGCGCGTCGTGCCGTATCTGCCGCTTCTTGGTGTTCCAGAGGGCGCTCGCGGACATCTTGAATCGATAGCGCAGCAACGATGACTAAAATTTCCGAGGCGCATCCCGATTCATGCCCAGCGATTAGCATTCGGCCCAAGCGCGGATCGATGGGAAGCCGAGCTAAATCGCGGCCAATGCGAGTGAGCTCAAGCCCCTGGTTTCCCTGTGCCAGCGCGGAAGAATCGGAGTTCTTCGACGCATCCAACGGACGCAGTGCCCCAATTTCAATGAGTTGATTGATGCCATCGCGGATCGCTCGTGAGTCCGGCGCATCGACGAAAGGAAACAACATCTCCCAGCCCCAAAGCGCTCATCCGCAAAATGACCGAGGCCAGCGAGGTGCGCAAGATTTCCGGCTCGGTGAAGTCCGGCCTCGATACAAAGAGTATCGGCGGGACATGGGCGAATCGCGTACCGATCCGCAACGCGTCGCAACGCCCAGAACGCTGATTCGCGCTGGCCTTTGAAATCTCTTCAATGGGAGGCGCTGAACTTTAGTCTTATTGAATAGCGCGAAACTCGCGCCAGTCCCAGGTCGATCACGTGGCGGATTCCCGGAACCGTCAGCGAGGTTTTCAGCAACGTTTGTCGCCAGAACAACGCGCCGATGGCTGTGTTCCTCAAAAATCCGGTGTTGTTCCGCAGAGCTGAGGCGCGCAAATAGGGCAAGATTTCGATATCTGCAGGGTTCTTCGAGTGCGAGATATCGCTGGGCGCCTGATTGCCCAGGTGATCACGCAATCGCCTGCTCGGTATCGCGGATATCGCGCTCACGGGAAGGAATACCAAAATATCCCCGCGGCCCTCGCTGCATAGTTCGCATCGACCGCATAGCAGATTGCGGTTTTCGACGTCGACAAGCTCCGGACCCCGCGCATGCAGCCTCCAGTAGCAAGGGATCTGTCCGCGTTCCTCCTGAAGCTCAGTTGTTGTCTTGACGCCGCTTCCAGTGCTTTCTTCCTCTGATTTCGAGGGCGGTGGCCGGGCTGCTTTTGAGCGGGCTTGAGTCGCAGAGCTGCTTGAGGAGGAATAGGAGAGTCTGTATCGTGCCGCAAGGACGGTAGCGGATTTCAACGGGAGAGTGACGAAGGCCTCCAGCAACCGGTGCGGCTTCACGAGCGTGCTCGCCCAATCGGACCGTTCCATCGACCGAAGTGACGCGCAGAAACGATCCGAATCAATGGTCGCTGACGTGATGATGACCTTGAGATCGGGGGCGCAAGGAAGCAGGCGCGCTAAAGGCAGCTCAAAGATGAAATCTGATGTGTTCAGGCTGCAAGCTCGTGGTAAGGCCCTCGTCGAGTGATCAGGGTGTCTATAGCGACGCAGCATCAGGGTCAGACCTGAGATTTCCGCCAGCAAAATACCGTCGGTCGCGAGTTTGTTGACCAAAGTGGGACCGACTCTCATCGGTGAATCGCACACTAGTAACCCACGACTTCACCGGGCTCTTTCGCCTTTCACCTTTTGGCCCGAGTTCGGCGGCAATGCGCTCTGCGTATCGAAAACGCGCTACGCACACGGCGAGGCTGGGTGTGCCGATCATGCCGGCCACCTCGGCCCAATGGTGCGGGCAAATCTTTAGATCTGCACGTATGGTTTTCCCGAAACCGGTTTCCTGCCGGAGATGATGACAACTTGGTGCTGCGAAATTGCTCTGCGCAATCTCCTCACGCCTCGCGCTTACCGGAAGATCGTCGGGAAAAAGAAACGAGTGGGATCGCAGCGGCCTGGAGCAGCAAGCCGTTCGGGCGTGAAAAGAGACGGAAAGGCGCGGGTGCAGGAGCGACCCCTGCGTGAATGTGCAAGTGCCGACGCCTCGGCTGCGATGAAGTGGTTTACACCTCTCGGGGTAACGAAGAACTTACGCCGCAGCTGGATGTGTACGTTAGCCGGCGGAACTCTCCACTGGGTTCCTGCCCACAGATGCGCCCACTCAAGCGCGGCACTCGAGAAGGATCTCCGGCCGCTCACCACGGCACCAAAGCGCAGTGTCGTGGACCATTTCAACCCGCGAGCCGTCGGGAAGACGGTGAAAGCATCGCGCATTCGAGATCAACCAGACCCAAAATCAATATCATCGGCATAAGCGGAGGATGAGCGCGGGTGCGCCGCTTCGGATCGATGATTGAAGAATCGACTCCATGGAGAGCGACGAAGCGTCTTAGCAGGATCGTGATTGAAAATTCTGCGAGCCCATCGGAATCATCCGGAATCGGGTTTGGCCGGTGTGTTCCAGATGTTCTGATCTGCGGCTATTGGAGAAAAATTGCACTCGGTCGTAGGAGAGCGCCGGCCAAGTACTGAGCAGAAAGAAAACAGCGCGGTCGCGCTGAATCAGGTGGGCGGCAAACAGTGCAGGGACCGGTTTCGAGCCAGTGACCGTGTGAATGAGTCTGGTGGGTGGAAACCCTGATCGGCTTCGCCAACCCGATGCGGCCTGTGAGGTCCTCGATTTGAGACTCGCGCGTCATCTCGCTTCAATCATCGGAGCCTTGTACGCACCCGCAGTAATCCGGGTGAAAGCAGTTGCGTAGCCGGCCTTGCGATAGGCGCGATGCGAGCTCATCGTAGTGTGCGTCACTCGAGATGCGCGTCTGCAAGAAAAGAATGCGAAAACAGGCAGCGGCGTCCCGTGAATCTACGGGCTGAACGAAAGTCTCCCGACAGGATAATTCCTCGAGGAATTGGCTGTTCATACGTGCTGCGCTCATACCTTCAACGGTACTGGTTTCTAGAAGAGCGAAAATACCCCATCTCACAACACGTGCGAAAAGGTAGCTCAAGTAGCGTGTCGCTTTGAACTACTGGGCTTGTTTCTCATTCGATGAGTCACCATCGTCACACCGGCGCATATCCTTCTGCGCCTGATCGCTACTAGAAAGACGCATCATGGGAACGAAAATACGCTATCGCCGTCGGTTTCGATCGGCGCTACGTGCTGGGGACCCGGGCAGCGTGAAACTAATACGCGCGCGCGCAGTTGTGTGCGTGCATCGGAAAGCCCGTCGCTACCTGATCGCTCGTCCTCTGGACGCCGCCGGTGAAAAATGTCTGCGCTTGTCCGCGCAGTGAAGGTCACGGATAAAGTTGCCGATGCGGTGAAGGAACGACTGTTCCGCATGCCGCCCTCTGGAACGGAGATTACCGAAGACGATCTACCAACCTACGCGGGCGCTGAGGCGCGGACGGACATTCACAATGACTGATTCCCCATCTGCACTGAAAAGCGTCTGGCGCGCGCAGATTCGCCGTGGCGGCGCCTGTTACCTGGCCGAAGAACGCATGGAGGCGCGTACCTATCGCGCGCTTGCCGAACGCCGGACCGAGCGAGAACGTCAGGTGCTTCTTGGCGCTTGCCGAGGCCGAGGGGCGCGCGCGAGGAGTGCTGGCTCTCCTCTTGGGGAACATGCGCTTCCCGCACCGCATCCTCCGCTTCGTACCCGAATTTCATCTGCTGTTTCGGCTGCATGTTCGACAATTTTTATTCTGGCGATGGCTCATGACGGGCGAAGGGCAGTCACTTCTCTATGACGACGACGCCCGATGTTCCCGCTGCGATTACCGCCGATTGAGCATTTGCGCATTGAGGATTCTACCGTTCGCTTACGCTGTCCCGTAATCCTTAGCAGGTATACGTAAC
>BNJV01001488.1_pt1 | contig 69710 bp, 95 predicted proteins | sample 8540591 | NCBI WGS metagenome assembly BNJV01 (sample SAMD00202457, study PRJDB9452) | human saliva metagenome | host: Homo sapiens
TCAGCCTGTCAGAACTCATGAAAAATATCGATTTGTTGATTGTTTATTCTTTCCTTATAGCGAAGAAATGGAAAGTTACAAACGTCAATTGCCTGTAATCGACGCCAGCATAAGGATTTTTCCAACATTAGCAGAGAGACCACCGCGTGTCCCCTCATCTGTAATTCTCAACTCGTTCATCTTCTCATCCCCCTGATAGACCTTTCTTTAAAGGTTGATCTGTATCCCAAATCCCATATTGAATATCACAGTTCGAGATGCCACTTCCCGGTTCACGGCTGGCGGTTCACAGCACAGCCTCCGGCCACTGCGTATCTCGCGTCTGCTCAGCCCATTGTTCACAAAGACCCGCGCCGCGGTACGGAACATGGAGTAGTCTCATTTGCAGCTGTCCGCTTCCCACCAACGGCCTCCTCATTGCCCTCACTGCACAGGCGACGGGTCGTCCACCGTGGCGCGTGCCGAATTCTCCGGCAGCGGAAAGAGGCATTCCTCAAACCACTGTCATGGACCCCATTTTCAACCCGTGAGCTGCAGTTGTCCATTCATTGAAAACTCAGTCATGTCGAACATTTCGGGGAGCCAGAAAACAAACAGGTTTGCTGTCAATCAAACAAACGTCACCAGCCTGTATGATCCGCTTTTTCTTCCCTTGTCATAAGGTTCATCTGAACAACCTATTTTGCCTCAGCACGGCTCGACGGAGCCTGCCCATACCACGCCCGCCCATCCGACATCCCAGAAGACCACGCCACCGGTCAATTTACCATCTGATAACGGACGCCCGACGCCCGCGATCGTGAAAGCAAAACCTGATGTGTCCACTGCGCAGCGCCGTAATCATCAAGCGACTACAGCACATTCCAAAGTCGAGCCTCGCCATCCCGGTGCCGCGGCGCCCTTCCATTTCTGGCGAAAATCATACCGTCGCCATCGATACGAGCGTTAACGAGCAACAGCACGCAGTGAAAGATCTGTTTTTTCGATGCATTGATTAGTTTCAATCATAGATTAGTTGCACCGCATTGCTTGAACATCTCCGACCTCTGTCTCTTTTTTCTGCCCTGAGGTTGAAAACGAGTGTATCTGTGCCACAGCAGCATGCCCGGGAACACTATTTCCGATTGGTCGATATCGTCTGCGCCAGCCGGAACGTATAGCAGGTCATGTTTCTGTCTGCAGCCTGGCAACCGCCTGCCTCAGCCGGTGCCGTCCGCAAACCATGCAGCAGGGCAGCAAGCAAAGAAAGAACAACATGACTGGATTAACATGATTGCTCACAGCGAGCCCGCCACGTGAGATTTGAAGAACTTCCACATTTCAATGCCGAACTGCTCGACAATATCCACTTGCACACAGGCTCTTTGACCGCCATCGCCCAGCAGTAATCATCGGCGCACCAGAAGTCCCCAGGATCAGTAACGTGACAGCAATAAAACGCCTTTTTCATGGTCGATCAGCCTTCTTGCTTCAGCGATTGCCTGCCGTATTTTGATTCCCGTTCGCACAAAACGTCGTAACGTGTCAGTTAGCAATAGAAATGTCGTTAGCATGCCCGTTATTATAACGGGTGAGCATACTTCCCCTGCCAAAGATATTATTCGGAAGCTTTGAGGTCCTCCCGATAACAGATCAGTTATCGCCAGCCAGGCAGCGAGCCCAGCACAGACCGACGAACACGTTTACAGAAATTGAACCACCCTCATCGAAGTCATGCAGCGACGCCGTTCCCCGAACAATCACCACCATCATCAGAACTTTCAGTCACGATCGGTCATTTCGCCAACAGTGGCAGAACAGCAAACACGGCGCGTCATTCCCGCGCCAGATCGCCCGCTTGATTGCACCGTCCAAAGAACCGTTGCCCAGACGATATGAGCTTCCCGTTACCTGGAACTCATTTAATCTCCTCGCCTGTCGTGCGCTCGTTCCAAAACATTTTCAGGCTCGCTATACAGCTGCCGTTAACGGTCGAGCCCGCCGTTCAGGTCGCGATTTTTTCCGCACGTTTGAACAGATGGAAATCCTCACGAGTCACGGAGTCAATGATCAGATACACCATGATGATAGCATTCCAGCGGATATCGGCAGACCATAAGTCTCAAACATCCTCGAAGAGCAGAAATGCCAGAATGATCATACTAAAATCAGATTAATAACCAGTTCACAGCCCCATAGTCTTCGTCTTCAACTCATTGTCGCCAGCGTGATGAAACACAGCAGATTCCCTATTTCACCGGGGCCCGCAGGACAAAGAGCAGAAAAACACGGTCAGCGCATAACACCACGCAGCCCAAACACACTTTTCCATCTTTACTTTATAAAGCATAATTCACCAGCCGGCTGCTGTCACGTCGACCACCGCACCGCACCAGCCGGTCCACATGAACAAGCGCAGACACGGTCTGTCTGCCCGCATGAACTGCCTTATTCAGTCTCACCAGCCCAGTTCCCTGCCTTATTCTCAGCCTCTGCTCATTCCTTGTTCATTTCGTTCCCCCACCACACCTGTCTGGCTTTCACTCATTTCTCCAGCCCGACAGCCTTCTGTTTCGATAATCGAATGATATAATGATTGTACGCATCGCTCGTCGGCGCGCACGCAGCCTTCATTCCTTATACCGTTACCGCCGATTTCGTTTTTCTGATTTTGCCCGTGCATTCTTTCCAAAACATCGACCACTTCTCCGACGAGCATAACTGCAACCAGTTTCGGCACATACATTCCCTTCTCTCATCGCATCGCCTCCGCGTCAGCCCTGCTCGCTGGCAAAGGTCATTGCGCAGCCCGTCACACGCCGGTATTCACAACCTTTCATGCAGGCAGCCAGTTCCCAGCCCACCTCCACCTTGCTCACCACGCCCAGCCACCTGCCCGACCACTGGCTGGTTTCATGATGAACCAGCAGCCAGATTCTCTGACCATCGCCCAGCCGGAACAGCATCTGTAATGCAGTGCCTGCCTCATCTTCAAACAAACACAGTATTACCATAATAGTCGGATTCGACCAGCGTTCTTTCTTCCTGAGAGACACGTTAACGTCACATTGAATAGTGGCATTGGGGCGAAGCTTGCACCGTCTGGCAGAGCGACATGGAATATGCTCAGTCTTCCACGGTAACAGTCAATTAGTGGCACCAGTCACTGCGTCCTTCGATATTTGAATACGTCACGTAATTTCAATCTTTCCAGTAACGGCCATTTGGCAAGATCAGCTCATCGATATCTCGTTTCATCACAGAGGTGAAGACCATTTCTCCGGCCTGCACCAACATCGACTGCTCCAGCATTACAGAAAGCGTTAACCCGTCGTCGATTAAACAGAGCACCATTTGTGTTGGGTTATTCTCCCAACCCTCCATCAGTTAAGACCAACATCTAAAATAACGGACAATTTGCATCCGTAATCATATTCACATTACGACGCCATAGGTGTTTAACGTTTCTGAAACGAAAGAACATCCTTTCTCCCCAGGCCACCGTTCCCGCCACGGCATCATTAATTCCAAACAGTCTCAAAGACCTGCCCATATCCATCCGTTGTCGTTTGCTTGAAAGGTGAGGCCCTTTTCAGGTTAACAACATCTCAGCCTCGCCTGTTGATATAAAGCCTGTTACAGCAGTATTTCGCATATCAGGCCTGACTGCAGGAAAACGTCACATACGGTTTGACCATTGAAAACTGAGAATGGAGAGGCGCCTGGTCGGCCAGCCCGAGGTCGTCGACTCGAAAGCCGCAGCACCGAGAAAACAAACGAGAATCGCGAATGGTTGCGCTTCAGTGACGAGATCCGTTGGATAGCGCGCTGATTGCGATCTCATTAAGGTGAGTATCCGTATTCCCCGTCGATACAGAACGAACCAAAACCAGCGAGCACGACGTTGTGTACGTTAAACACCGTTCTTCAGTGGTGCCGCCGCACTGGTTACAATCATCTTATTGGCTCCATTTACCGCGTGGTAACAATCAGCAAACCGGACAGATCCTGGCTTAAACAGCGCGACTGCAACGCACGATAGCCACCATAGAAATTGTCCGACGTTCATCAGCATATATCTACCCGATACCAGGAATACAGCACAGCAGGCACATCGGATGTCAGCAGGGAACGCCTGCCGCTGAAAACAGGTTCTTCGACTAAACAGTTTTTCTCCCCAGCCGAACCGGACGACAAACATTCACCGCTTTACAATCACTGATTTTATAGAGCATTAAGGAATTTCCTCTCGATTTCACCCAGTGATCCGATACTGCGCCGATGTACCAGCGTCATTTCTTCCGCATGAACAACGTTTTCAGGTCAGGCATTCCCCGCCGGTGGTCCTTCCGCCAGCACCGTCTTTACCACATCCTCCGTCCGTATCCTTCACTTCCGGCACGTCATCGTCATTTGCCGCCTGCCTCCAGCCCACACCAGATTCAACCTGTTGTCTGTGCCGGATTATTCAATTCTTCTTCAGCGTCTCGACACATATCTGTCTCAAATGTCTTCCCACCAGCCCGGCTCAGCAGTTCAAAAACTCCTTTCTCAGCCCGCAGGCCTGCCCGCCACCGTTCACCGTCGACCTGAAATAACGTCTGTGCCCTATTCGTTTCAGGAAGATTTTCAATCTTCCTCTGTACCATTTTTAAAAAACAGAGGAGAGGGAAGTCTTTTCCCACAAGCTTGGAGAAGAGGATGACAAGATTCGAGAGAAAATAGGTATTGTTTTCAGAATTGTATTGGACGGAGTATTGACCGTAAAAGAAAATCTTCTGACAAGAGCCTCTTACTATGGACTTCTACAAAGAAGAAATTTTGGAGCGCTTGCAACCTTAATGCAGGCTTTTGAATTGGAAGGTATTTGGAACAAAAGATATGAAAAATTATCCGAGGACAGCGAAGAAGAGTGGATATTATCAGAGCACTTTTACATAATCCGAAGATTCTCTTTTGATGAACCTACAACGGGGCACTGGATCCCATGTCCAGAAAAGCTGTGTGAGTATATAGAGCATTTGTGAAAAGAAAAACAAATGACGATATTTCTTACAACACATTATATGGAAGAAGTAAAAGAGATGCAGACAGAGTTGTGATCCTGGATAAGGGACGAATTGTAGCAGAGGATACAAGCGGCTTTAAAAAGGAAATACACGAATACAAAAACTGATTTGGTATGCAGAAATGTGGTGCCAATGAGCTTTGTAGCTGAAAAGACATGGCGTATTCTTATGAATCGGATCACTATATTGTGCCATTGGAATCAAAGGAGAAATTTTCACTTTAATGAGTTTTCTCTATAAAAATCGAAACAAGATTAGAGATTATGAAATTGTAAAAAGGCAGTATGGATGACGTATTCTTACATTTAACAGGGAGAAAGCTGGAGGCATAAGATGAGGGGATTTGGGACTTATCAAGAGAAATTTACTGTTGTTTTCAAAGATTGGCAGAGCGTTCTATTTTCTCTACTGACATCCATTATTGTACTTGTACCGTATTTATTATTCCTGAAAAGGCACTTTTTGTCAGTGCGATGCAAAGCGCAATGGAGCAGTATCCGGGACTGGTTTCTATGATTGCTGAAACAGACATCGATATGTTTTGCGAATCTCCTTTTGCTGACAGGAATATTGGGATCCGCAATGATTTCAGTTCCCTTTAGTTGTATTACCACACTGGCAAGAGATAGAGCTCAATAAAGTGGATTATGATATTCTGGCAACACCACTAAAAAGAGGGCAGATTATCTTTGCTTATTTTTGTATCGGCAGTGCTTTCTCACACTTTTGAACGGATTCATTCTGGCTATCGGTCTTGTTGGGAGTTAGCTTGCAAGGGATACCACCTTAATGGGATTCAACTTGTCAAAGCCTTTGCTGTCGTTGCGCTTTGGATCTATTTCCGCAAGCGCAATATTTATGATTATCGTTTTGTTTTTCAAAACCGTCAGTGCTTGCGAAGCTTTCTTCGGAACTCCTCTCGGCGGCCTCAGGGTTTGTGATTGAGCTTATATCCCCATTTCTCAGTTTTTCCAATGGAGTTCAAACCGTATGTAACCTGTTTCTGCGAGTCAGATTACAATTATACTGAGAAATATACTGCTTAACGGACTTTTTGGAGCATATCAATACAAGCTCTTTGCAGGAACGGATCAGGGATGTTTGTTCTTAGCCTGAAAGAATACTTTACCTTTCAAGCAAAACTGTTTAACGGATATCTGGATATGAATAAAAATGCTGGAATATATTTTTAGAGTAATACTATTCTGCACCGTAGCGCAGATTCTGATTTATTCCGTAAGCTATAAGAAAAACTAGGTGTGAGAAAAGAAGATATTTCTTTCATTTTAGAAAAAGCGGTAAAAGTACCTATATAGCCCTCACAGGGCATCCTTAATATTCTGTTTGACATTCATAATATTAAAATTATAATGAATTACGGATTTTTTAAATTAGTATTCCGTTCTTTAAATGGCTGGTCTTGCCTTTTGATAAGAGGGGAGATTTTTAGGAGGAATGGAAATGCCAACACAAATGATTATCTCTTTAATATCAACAGTAGTATGGGGATTAACCTTTCCTATAATGCTTTTTCATGCTCAGGAAGAGAGCGAATTCGGTGATGAAGTTTAGTGCAAACAATCGAAATGGAGCAATGCTTCACCTCTATGGTAAGCAGGTCAAGGTCGATGGAAGCAGTCTTGTAAATGTGCCGTTTACTACTGGAAAAGATTTGGAAATTATCGTGACGGTGACTCCCGCCAGCATACAATCGAAGGAATCTTTGAGTCCACGGAAACGGTGGGCACTAAGACAAGGAGTATTAGAACGGGAGAAGTTGAGCTTTTAATCTTACCGTAGAGGCTAGGCATAGCTATTCCGTAGCATTGTATTTTCACCTGCCGAAGAGAGAGCAAACTATTATAATGGACAGACAGGAAAAGCCATTTTTGGAAATGCCACTCACCATTTCCGAAGGCAGCAATTATATACAGGCATTTATCATTGTCTATAGGGAAGAAAAAGAGCCTTTGAAAGGTCAAGGTCCGACTGGCTATTATGGTGGCCACGATGAACGGAAGGAGACGGAAGAGAAGGTAAGGTAGGCACTTGCATTTTTGCAGGTGCTTTTTTATTTTCCGAAAATTGCGTTTGGGAAAAAAATACCGACTGATAGTCGAAAAGTCTTGACAGCTACTTCTTGCTGTTTTATCATAAAAACCGACCAATGGTCGAAAATTTCAAATGGAAACAAAAGATCAAATATGAAGCCCGGGAAGATATACAAAATAGGGCGAGTATGAAAAAGAAGGCAAATAAAAATGGAGGCGGATATGAAAAAGGGGAACAAAAGAAAACAGGAACTTCTAAAGCTTGCCTATCGCATGTTCATAGAAAAAGGTTATGAGAATACCAGCATTGATGAGATTGTAGCCAAGGCGGGTATTGCAAAGGGTACTTACTATTATTATTTTTGCGAAAGCAAAGAGGCAACGCTGGAGGCGGTCATTGAAATGATGATAGAGAAGGAGAGTGCTGCTAGCCAAAGGGATTCTTCAGGCACCGCTTTCCATACCGAAAAACTGGTTGCGGTTGTAAATGCCTTTCGTCCGGAGAAAGAGGAAGTGGTGATCACGGATGTTTTGGAAAGAAAGGAAAAATATCGTCATGCACGATAAAAATCTGCAAGAAAAATTGTAGAGGTGGCGGTACCGATTCTGGCGGAGATTGTTAAAGAAGGAATAGCACAGGGAGTTTTTGCGTACACTCTTATTGAAGAGCGAGTAAAGATGCTCCTGGTTATGGAGTCAACATATGTTCGATTATGGAGATTTTGGGGAAAAAGATGTAGAGGTATATATCGATATGCTGGAGAAGTCTCTGGGGCAAAAGCCCGGAACCATGCATTTTATCAGTAAGGTCTTAGTAGAGGAGCAAAAGGAATGAACAAAGGAATGAGCAAAGAACAGAATAAAGAACAGAATAAAGAACAGAATGAAGGGCTGAATAAAGAACAGTTCATGCAGGATAAAGATGAATATCGATACCGACCGTGGTTATTCTTTATCTGCGCTTATTTTTCACATGGATATTCTGGATACCGCAATCTTTATTTCCGAAGATAAGGCTGCGGTATTGATGTTGCTGGGTCTCCCTTGCGCCGCAGTAGTCTCGACGGTATTTGATGCTTGTATCCGGCTGTGAGGACTTGAAGAGAGATCTTAAGGAAAAGATTATAAGCTTTTTATAAAGTAAAGTGGAAGAATGTTTTGGGCAGTAGTTATTTATGCACTGATTATTGTTTTTCTATACTTTTATCCCTTTTGTTCGGACAATCCTTAAAAACAGTTTTTTCCTTTACGGAAGATTTTTCCTTACCGGGTGGGAATAGGATCTGCTTTTTGTGACCATCACGCTGGCTTCGATTATTGAAGAAGTAGGTTGGAAGGGATATTGCAGAAGACTCTATGGGCAGTATATGGACTGGTTTATTGAATCCCTGATTTTTGGAATCTTGTGGTCATTCTGGCATTTTCCCCTGCTCTTTATCAAGGGGACATATCAGGCAGGGCTTATGATTAGTCCTCTGTATGTTATCAATTTCTTCGTGGGCGCCATACTTATGGGATATATCATCACATGGGTGTATCTGGTCAGTGACCGCTCCATTCTGGCCTGCATGGTTTTCCATCTGTTTGTAAACTCATGCAGGATCGCGATGACGGCGGAGACAAAGTGTGTGGAAACCATTGTGATTTTTCATTGTAACGAGCGATTATTGTACTGCTGAATAAGAAAAATGTTTTTGGAACGGAGCACGTTGGAAGACTCTTGAAAACACGATTTGGGGAGGGGATTAAGATGAGTTCCGGAATGAAAAAGTTCCTCCTTCTTTGGATTGGGGAGCTCATATCGTCTATAGGTGGCGGACTCACTTCTTTTGGACTTGGGGTTTATGTCTTTCAAAAAACGGGCAGTGCGGCAGGAATGGCCTTGGTGACTTTACTTGGATTTCTGCCTACCCTTCTTTTCACTGTTCCGGCAGGAGTGTTGGCCGATCGTTACGATAGAAGAGTTCTGATGATGATTGGAGACGGTTGTTCAGGACTTGGCATCCTTTACATTTTCCTCTGCATGATACGTGGGGAGCAAATCTAGTTCAGATTTGTATAGGCGTGTTCGTCAGTGCCATATTTTCCTCTCTTTTAGATCCTTCTTACAGAGCAACGATAACAGATCTATTATCCAAGGAGGAGTTTTCCAAAGCTTCCGGATTAGTATCTTTGGCAGGGAGTGCCAGATATCTGTTCTCACCCGTTATAGCAGGCCTATTGCTGGCATATCATGACATTTCCCTGTTGCTGCTCATTGATGTATCTACCTTCTTTGTTACGATTACAACGACTTTATTGTAAGGCAAGGAATCAAAGTAATACAGCTCTACAGAAAAAGCAATCCTTTTGGAAAGCATAAAGGAAGGCTGAGTGCGATTCATGTAGAAAAAGGCGTTTTTGTACTTGTCCTCTGTTCTTCTCTGATTACCCTATTCCTGGGGACTTTGCAAAATTTTGTTGAGCCGATGATTCTTTCTTTTTCAGACTCAAGGTGCTGGGCATTGTAGAAACCCTAGTGCAAGTGGGATGCTTGTATCGGGAATACTTCTGAGGTTTCGGCATTAAGAAAGAATATGGAAAAAGTTCTTCAAATCTCCTTTTTATGGCGGGAATCTTTTATGATTGGCATGTCAATATTTGAAAATCCGGTCAGCATCAGTATATTTGGTTTCTTTTTTCTTGCTACCTTGCCTCTTTGCAACAACTGCATGGATTATCTTTGCGGACAAATATACCGGATGCTTTACAGGGTAGAGCTTGGGATTTATAGGCTTTTCCGCAGATAGGGTATGTTATTGCCTATGCAGTTTCGGTTTAGCCGCAGATGGTCTCCGGTAGTCTAAGCGAATGGGTGTTGGACGGGGAGCTGCTTTTATGATCGGGATTTCGGGCGTCTTGCTTTCTCTTTGTGGCAGTTACACTCTTCGTTTTTCCAGCTATCAAGGAACTGGAAAAAGAGAACGGAATAGGGGAATCGGAGTGTAATGGTAATGTCTAATTTACGGAAGCTAAAGGCAATCTATGAATTTAAGGAGGCTAAGTCAATGCATCAGAAAAATGAATCTTTTTCCTCGCGTGCTGTTTATCATTCTTATCATATCGATATCCGTGCGGCAATACTACAGATTTTCGCATCGGAATATATGGGAAGGCACGCCGCGTATGGCATTTTCTACAGGATGGCAGAGAGAAATCGGCTTTTTGGAATATTGCTGTTTTAGTCATATTGATTACGGCATATAGGCACTCACAATTGGACCTATTCAAAGTCCATTTTACTTGCTCTGATCCTTGGAGGAATCGGTATCGGAAGCAATCATTTTGTCCATTATCTTAAGATGCATCAAATTGTAAATTTAATCGGTGCTGTGGAGAATTATCTTCTGGTTCTTGCTTGGATGATCGGATGGAAAAATAGAAGAGAGAAGGCAGAATTTATGAGAATATGCGTAGTGGGCCTTGGCGTCATAGGGCACAACTTACGGCTATGTGTTCCAAAAAGCCGGGCATCAAGTCGAACATTTGCTGAGAGAAGAGAAAAAATCGAAGGCACCGGAAAGTCTAAATATCAGTTTATTAGATGGACGCTATAACAAAAAAGGAGAAGAAAAAGCGGATCAATACAAGGCGAATCTTGCCGAGTCGAATGCAGAGTATGATTTTATTATTTTGAGCGTGGCAAGCGGAAAAATAAAGGATGCTATAACGACGCTTTCACAAAACCATATTACAGGAAGCCTGATTTTATTTTGTAACTTTTGGAACAGTCGGGAAGAGATTGATGAAATAGTGGGTGCTTATCCTTATATTATCGGCTTCCCTACTGCCGGCGGAAGGCTTGTGGGGAATGAGCTTGATTGTGTTCTCTTTGACCACATCATGCTGGAAAGTGAGGAAAAAGCAGGATTTCAATTACAAAGCTTTAACAGCTCTTCTCGCTTCCGCAGATTTGAAAATGGAGATTCCGCACGATATGGTGGAGTGGATATGGCTTCATATGGCTATCAATGCAGGAGTCACCTCTTCCGCTGCCCGGGAAGGGAAAATTGAACACCGGCGCAGCTTGCTCTTAACCTGATGAATGATGCCCATGCCCTTCTATTACAGTAAAGGCAATAAGAGAAACCATTCAGGTGGTTGAGGCTAGAGGAGTAGACTTAAGCTTCTATAAAAATGAACTTCTCCGTATAGAATTCCGTCTACCTTTGCCGGAATTCTATGAAACGAATGTTCAAAACGAATGAACTTACCCGAAGAATCATGACTTTACATAGTGATGTAGGGGATATGCTATATGGGTGCAAATGTGTTTATGAGACCGGGAAGTTAAAGCATCTCGAACTGCCGATATTTTATTCCAATATAGAAGTTTTTAGGTTCCATCTGGGAATCAAGCCCTTTGTAAAAAGAAAAAGGTGCGCTATATCAAGGGGTTAGGGAAAGATGGAGCAAGTTGGGAATTACCTGAATAAAGGAGATTTTTGTATTGGATGCAGAGAATCTATAAAAATATTTGATAAAAAGCAAAAATCCCTTTATAATTGGTCATGGCGTCAGTTACAAAAAGGAACTAATTGACATTTTTTTAGTAACTTTACGACAAGTACATATGGAAAGGAGTCAGCAGATGTCCAAGCAAAAATCAATCTTTTTGTAGGTTCTATTGGAGCGTTTCTTGGAATTTTTGTTTTTATTGCCTATATCCCGCAAATTTACGCCAATTTACAAGGAAGCAAAGCACAACCGTTTCAACCGTTATTTGCAGCAATTTCTTGCCTGATTTGGGTTATTTACGGATGGACCAAAGAACCGAAAAAGACTGGATTCTTATTATTCCTAATTCAGCGGGAGTGATTTTAGGAGGATTAACTTTTCTTACTGCTTTGTAATCCCATGTAATGAATATGAAAGCCGGCGACTTCTTTAGGAAGTTTGCCGGTTTTTATTACTTGCCATTTCGGTGAATTAGTCTTAATAAGAGAAGAAGCTGAATATAGAGAAGAATTTAGATTCAACCGCCGGTAGAATAGGCAAAACTCAACCGCCTGTTCCTGTCATTTTCGGCGGTCTCCTGTAAGCTTATGCCGTGAAAGGAGGTGTCCGATATGGATCAAATCAAAAATCGGAAAATTTATAGCATCTTGCAGAAAGGAAGAGGGCATGACGCAGGCGGAACTTGGTGAGAGGCTTGGTATCAGTGACCGGGCGGTATCCAAATGGGAAACCGGAAAGTCTATGCCGGATTCCGGATTATGCTGGAGCTTTGCGGATTTCTGAAAATCAACGTAAACGAACTCCTGTCGGGCGAAAGAATCATGGCAGAATTTATAGTAAACAAGAAGAGAATCTTCTCGCAATGAGACGAGAAGTGGAGGAAAGGGATAGGAGAGCCCTTAAGCTGGAATATTGGATGGGATTTTCGGCAGTGCTATCTGGGTCGGTTTTAATTCTTTTGGCATCCTTCCTTGAGATGCCCTTCTGGCTGAGGATGGTACTTCCGCCTTTGCCCTGATGATGATTTTACTGGTCAGCTTTATCGCGGTTCGCATTGAACAGAAAGCCGGATGCTGTGAATGCGCGTGCTGCATCATCGCTATGTGCCCTCTACAGTAAGGTCATTCTGTCCATGCATAAAGGGCGGGCAAGATATATGAAATGCCCGGTCTGCGGAAAACGAAGCTGGCAGAAAAAGGTATTAGGGGAAGAATAGAAAATTTTTCATTTCATAAAAGTGCCGTTAATGGCAAAAATATGAAATGGGAATAGTTTGTTGATTTAATTCATGAAGAGTATCGTGTGGAAAGCCCACGATACTTTTTTATGGTATTGAACTCGTGAAAAAGGTGGAATTCCACCTGAATTTTTCGAGTTTGTTTGCTTGAATCAAAAAAGGGTGCTTGTGAAAAATTCAAAAAGTCCCTTGAAAAATTGTAAGAATCAATGAAAAGTCCCTTGGAAAAGTTGTAATAACCGAGAAAAAGTCCCTTGAAAAAGTTAGTTCTTATTCAATCTCTGTTTCCAGAGGTACGAAATATCCCTTGAAAAGAAGGACTTTCATCGCAAACGATTCTATATTCTTATTCATGCAGTTTTTCCATCGTTATGATATAAAGACGATGGAAGAAATTTCATCAATTGTGTACACAGCAAAGATAAAAACGCAACGTATACAAAGAGCTATGCCAGAGCCGGTAGGTAGCCCGGCCGTCACAGAATCTGTGGTAAGTAACCTTCTCCGGGTTGTCCATTCTTTTGTTCATAAAGTAATTTTGAGGGACAAATATGGACAAGATGACTTGTCAAATGACAGTGCTTTTTGAAGGAGCTTTTTGGGTGGGCGTTTTTGAGAAAACAGAGGGAAATCGCCTCATCCGTTGCGAAGGTGACTTTCGGTGCAGAGCCCAGGACTTTGAGGTACGTGATTTTATCTTAAAGCATTTTTATGAGCTGAAATTCAGTCCGAAGTCAGAAACGCAAGTCAAGGAAAAGGAAACAGAATCCGAAAAGAGCACAAAGAGAGGCAAAAAGCAATTGCAGTGTGTTGGCATCGGGACAAAATCGCAACAGGCGTTAAGTTTACAGCATGAAGAGAACAAACAAAAAGCGTAAAGAAAAAGCAGAGAACAAAAACGTATCGAAGAAGAACGGCGATTCATGCTGAAGCAAGCGAAGAAAAAGAAAAACACAGAGGCAGATAACGAGAATTGTGAGGAATAGCATGGCCGCTTTAAAAACTAAGCCTTATACAAAAAAATACAAGTTGGAAAATGTATATACCTATGTGTACGGCACAGGGCTTTTCTTTCTCCTGCGTGTCCGGAGCAAGGTGCAGAGCTCTCCTCTTAACAAGAAAGGGAGAAGCCCTCGGGTCTACACTGTTCTTGTCCTGTCTGAAACCGCATACAAGAAATAGAGCTTGGGAAGACTTTCTTGACCGGAAAATGATCCGGTACTTTTTCCCTACCGGGACAGCTTCAGGGGTAATCAAAGCGAAGAAAGAAAATTGCCTCATTTTACCGGAGATTTTTTTCTTCGCCGGAAATCATCCCGATTAAGAATGGATTTTTGCCCTTCAGCAAAGTGCTGCCGGAAAATGCAAGAGAGCGGTATTTTTCAGACAGTGTCAGACGGCAGACTAATTCCCGTCTGCTTTGAAAAAGGAAGTTTATTACGGTCTTTCCCGATGTTTTTGCCTTTATTAGACTTTTGACCCTGTAAAAAGAAGCCAAGTGGAAATGCTTTTTCGGAAATAGAGAAAATGCCTTTACGCACCATGATGACAGGACGAAGGATGCGCCGAAAATCGACAGTTTAAAAATGGCGAAGAGAACTTTACGCCTTTACTTGGGAGAAAGCACAGGCTCAGTGAATAAATGGGGAATGGATTATTATGCTCTGGCAAAAATTTCCCCTGAGGGCAAAGTAAAGGAAAAGCTCTTGAGTCGGAGCAGTTGAAAGCGGGTGAAAGTCCGGGGTGAATGGAACTTTCACGCATTCGGACTATCTTATTCTCACACCACTTTTTAACAATGACGATTGGAAGGAAAGCAGAAGCTCTTTTTCCCTTAGTACAAAGAGAATATCTGGATATTACTATGCCAAGAGGCATGACAAAGCATAGCTACACAATATTTGTGAAGAGTTATGCCTCACTGCCCTGTATGACAGAGGATTGAAAAGAAATCGGACTTTGTAAAAATAGGAAGCGGCAGAATAAAACCGTATCTGCGGAATCAATTACCCCGCAACGAATCGGAAGGCAATAAAGTGATTTGTGTTTTTATACCGACTTCTCCTTCTTCCTATACGCCTCCCATGCTTTTTGTACCGCATAGATTCCCGACATTCATCCGGCTCAAGAATTACCGCCTTTTTCCGAAACGCCGAAAATACGCCTCCAGCTGTAGTCTTGGCCAGTGGAAATACAGCGTATTTCCCTCTTTTTCAAGACATCCGGTCTGTTTTTGGTGACAAGATGAAACTTCTGCATACCCTTTATCGGTGAAGAGAACTTTAGCTTCTACACTTTTTGGATGCAGATTGGGGCTTCTTCCGGCAATTTCCGTAGCTCCAGTTTTCTCTTTTCATCCGGAAGAAATTTATCGGAAGAAGTAAAGAGGCATGAATTCTGGAGATACGGAAAGTTCGGGGAATTCCGCTGGCGTGGTCCGTACACTAGAAGGTAATTGCATTGTTCTTCTTTGGATGCGGCAATAAAAATAGGGGACAAACCGTGAAATGCAAAGTTCGGTGCGGAAGTGGAAGAAAAAGCTGATGATGCTGTTCTTCTGAATAGCGGCATTTAATTCCAAAAAGTGTCTTGGAAGAGGATTTTCTCCCGGTCTTTTCTGGAAATGGAAAGGTAGGAGCTGAAAAAGTCATTAAGATACTGGGAGAGAGAAACCCGGAGAGCATATTGCTTTCGATGGAACGCATAATATTTCAAGGAGCGACCGCTGACCGTTAAGGTGATGGCGGCGTTTCGCTCACTTTTTAATGCAGAACGAGTATTTCTCCTGAAGCCTGCGGCAGTTTGCCTTTGCAAAGTATCCTGCGTAAAGTGCAGGATATCCCGTCCGGTCCTCGGAGATACGTATTCATGATTTTATCCGCGATGGCATCGGCGTCCTCCCGGAAATAGAGGAAAATGCACTGAGGTCAGACAAAAATAGTATCCAGTAGCCTTTCCTTTGTTTCACGATATTCATCAAAATATTGGAGTAAAAGCTCCTTCAAAAATCCATTCAGATTTATAGAGCCATCCTTCTTATAAAAGATCAAAGAGCTCCGCATCATTCAAAAGGCGTAATCGCATCTCTTCCGGAATGTAAATTTTGTACTTCTCCGTCATGATGTCCTCCATTCATACAGATACATAAACATTTCCTTGAATGCATTATTTTAAATATGCTTAAAAACATATTTAATCGAGAATCCGAGTCACAATCGAAACTTCATTTTAAAAAAACAATGTAAACCGACCTTTCAGTAATTATTAAATCCCCAAAAATGGATATGCAAAAATTATTTATAATATAACGAAAAATATATAATTTATACAATAAATTAGGGGCTGAAAAATATTTATATTCTTCAGCTTTTTATCTCCCTGAAAAAGATATATCATAAAGGCACAAAAAGACACATACAGCAAGCAATTATGTTTGAATTAGATCAAATGCGGATGTTAAATCCAGGTGTGTCTTGTATAGCTTAGGGGTATTCCCTAGGTAAAGTAAAAACAGTCGGAAAGATACTAACAGCAAAAATGTCATGGAGATATTTGGTTGAGATAGCCGCGCAGGGCTAAAGTCCCGCGCTTTCGGGGGGTGCAACTCCCCCTGCTGGAAGGGGCGAATACCCCTTACCTTATAAAGTATCTTGTGGCTGTTTCTTTTTTAGAAGGAGGTAGGAGCAATGTTTTTAGAGGAATTAAGAAAAGAAGAGAATAGGACATATACGGAGAACGGTGCTCTACCAACAGGAGCACAAATTCTTACTGTCTGGATCTTTTTTGCCACCATTGGTGCTTTGCGAAATGCTGAGGACAGTGAAATCATTTCTAGGTTTATCAAGGCCTATACGGAAGACAGAAATATGGCGATGAAAATTCTTTTCTTCGCAAGGGATATCCGAGGCGGACTTGGGGAGCGAAGAGCGTTCCGGTCTATATTCAAAGTGGCTTTCTCTTCATGAGGCGGACTCCGTTCGAAAGAATATTGCAAAATGTTCCCGAGTACGGAAGATTTGATGACCTGCTTTCTCTTCTGGACGGACCTTGCGAAAAGGATATGCTTAGCTTCATAAAAGAACAGTTGGAAAAGGATCTTACTGCCCTGAAAACCGGGAGAGTGTCTCTTTGTTGGCCAAATGGCTTCCTTCCGTGAATACTCAGCAATAAAGATAGTGTTAAAACTGCCAAGAAGCTTGCAAAAAGCTTTGGGATTTAGCGATGCAGAGTATCGTAAAGTCCTTGTTTCACTGCGGGCGGAAATAAAGTTGATGGAGAATTATCTTCGGGAGAAGGATTACTCCTTTTTCTTATGAGAAGCAGCCTTCTAAAGCCTTGTATAAGTATAGACTGGCTTTTCTTAGAAATGACAGGGAGAGATACTCTGCCTTTTTGGATAAACGGCAGAAAACGAATCCCTCCGTGATGAATACAGGGAACCTTGACGCCCTATGATATCGCAGCATCCATTATTCATAAAAATATAGTGGAAGAGGAAATCACGGAAGAAGAACGCCGTTCGATGGATGTCACCTGGAAGGCTCTTCCCGACTATACAGGAGCGGAAAATGCCCTTGCAGTAGTGGACGAGTTCCGGGTTCCATGTATTGTAACTGGGGATCCGGGTACATGCCGGCAGCTGTGGCACAGTCTTTGGGGATTTATTTTTGCGGAGCACAACAAGGGTTGTTTTCATAATCATTTTATTACCTTTTCTGAAAAATCCGAGACTGGTGGAAGTTAAGGAAAGGATATTGTAGATAAACTTAGATACTGCATGAGCTTTAATGAATATGCCAATACGGATTTGCAGGAAAGTTTTTGATTTGCTTTTAAAGACAGCACTGAAGAATCATGCGAAGCAGGAGGAACCTGGAAAAACTCTATATCATTTCAGATATGGAATTCGATGGCTGTATAGAAAATGCGGAGATAACAATTTTGAATACGCAAAAAGAAGTTTGCAAAAGCATGGCTACAGGCTTCCGCAAATTGTATTTTTGGAATGTGAACAGAGAAACCTGCAACAGCCTGTTACGAAAAATGAGCAGGGAGTTGCCTTGGTGTCCGGTCGCTTCTCCTCAAATCTTTTCCATGCTGTCCGAGGGATTCTGGATCCTTATTCCTTTATGCTGAAAACGCTGTCTTCCGAGCGCTACGAAAGGATTTTGTGCGTAGAGAGTGAAAAGCGGAAAGTGTTGAGAGTAGCAGCATATTTTCCGCTTTTTAATGTATCCATTTTCCCTTTCCCTTGACAAGGAAAGACTTTGAACATATAGTAAGCGGAACAAGTGAAAGGAGAAAACTATGGCAAAATTACAATATTAATACAATCTGTGCAGGGCGGGTATGAGCCGAAAAATGGAGAGCCCAGAGTGGTTCCATCGTGCAGTCCACGACCTTAAATACGAAACTTGAGCAAATGGGGAATCTTTTTCGACTTAAAGGAATCAGGCTATTTTCTACTCCAGATTGTCGAACCCCACGAACGACGCTGTAGCCAAACAAAGATCTGCCAGTTGGAAGGCGGCGTAGCGGGAATTCTGACCTCCTCCGGCAGGCGGCGAATTTCTATGCTATCTTTAATATTGCTGCGGCAGGAGATCACGTGATTGCCTCTTCCGCAATCTACGGCGGAACCTACAACTTTAATCGCAAAGACCATGAAGAATATGGGCATTGACGCCACCTTTGTAGACCCGGACATTTCTGTAGAAGACTTGATGACAAAATTCCGTCCCAACACAAAGGCGGTTTTTGGAGAAACTTTAGCAAATCCGTCTTTAAAGATTTTTGGACATTGAAAAGTTTGCGAAGGAAGCGCATAAGCACGGTGTTCCGTTAATCGTGGATAATACCTTCCTGACGCCCATTTTCTGTAGACCCTTCGAGTGGGGAGCGGATATCGTGACGCACTCCACTACAAAATACATGAACGGTTTTGCGAACTCTGTCGGCGGTGTAGTAGTCGATTCCGGAAATTTTGACTGGGACGAAAATATAGTGAGAAATTCCCGGTCTCACCACTCCGGACGAAACCTACCATGGTACAGTCTATACGGAGAGTTTCGGGAAGGCGGCTTTATATTGTGAAAATGACCACGAACCTCATAGCGTGACTCTAGGTTCCATTCCTTCTCCGGCAGAATTCCTTCACCTTGGTGTTGGACTGGAAACTTTGCACTTAAGAATGGAAAGACATTAGTGAAAATGCCTTGGCTTTAGCAAAGCATTTGAGAAAAAGCACCCGAAGGTATCCTGGGTTTCCTTCTCCGACTGGAAAAGGACAGCCAGCAGTGAATTGGCTAAAAGAAATATCCGCCAAAGGGCTCCTGCAGGTGTTATTTCCTTCAGCGTAGTTGGAGGAAGAGAAGCGGCTGTGAAAGTTTATGGACTCTCTGAAGCTTGCGGCTATCGTTACTCACGTTGCCGGATGCCAGAACCTGTGTGCTGTACACCCCTGCATCCACCACCACAGACAGATGAACGATGAGGAGCTTCTGGCAGCAGGTGTATCGCCTGACCTTATCAGAATGTCTGTAGGCATTGAAGATGTGCAGGATATTATTGCTCGATGTGGATCAGGCATTGGAGAAATAAAATAGAACTTTAGCCCTAAAAACTCATGCGAGTATATTTATTTTGAAAAGGACTTACTATAGTTGATGAATTTTATCTATAGTAAGTTCTTTGTTATAATAGCATAGAAATCCTATTAGCCAAAAATGAAAATATTATTGAAAATGGCTAATAGAATAGATATGATAAGGACATACCGGAAAGGAGGGGAAGGTTATGAAGTTAATATACCGAGAGCTCTATATGAATAAAAATTATTCATGCTATGGGAACCTCGGATATCAAAGTCATTACAGGCGTTCGAAGATCCGGAAAAATCCAAATTGTTGGAAAGCATTTAGTGACTATATTATATTTCTACAGCTAATATTATTTTTGTCAATTTTAATTTGCCTGAGTATGAATCCCTTCTTAGCTATAAAGCATTGTATGAATTTATCCATTCACAATATAAGGAGAATGCACACAACTTTGTTTTCTCATTGATGAAGTGCAGATGTGTGCAGGCTTTGAAAAAGCGATCAATGGGCTACTATGCCTCGGAAAAATTCGATATTTATATCACCGGATCAAATGCTTTTTTTATTAAGCTCTGATCCTCGCAACTTTATTTACAGGAAGAACTTTTGAAGTAAAAATCTCACCCATTCTCCTTTTAAGGAATATATGAATTATTTTCCTTCTCAAAATAAAGATAAGGCTTTCTGCATATCTGAAAGAAGGAGGAATGGCGGGGTCTTATTTGTATCAAGAGCAGGAAGCAAAAATATAATTACATCGAAGATGTTTTTGACACATTGATTATCAGAGATATTCGACAAAAAGTACAAAAATTAGAAATATGCAACTGATGAACAGAATTGTGGATTTTTGATGGATAATATCTCAAATCTATCTTCTGCAAGAAATATTACCAATGTCTTGGGAAGTATGAATGAAAAAAAGTACACCATACAACGGTCGGATCGTATATAGACTATCTATGTAATGCTTTTGCATTTTACAAGATTAGAAGATACGACATTAGAGGGAAAAAGTATTTTTCCAGTAATGATAAATACTACCTAAGTGATCATGCTTTTTCGTTATGCAAAAACTGGGAACAAGAAATATGGATTATGGAAGGATTATGGAAAACATAGTTGCCATTGAACTTCTTCGTAGAGGCTATGAGGTATATGTCGGCGTGTTGTATCAAAAGGAAATCGATTTTGTTGCTATAAAACGGGATGAAAAATTATATATTCAAGTATCAGATAATATTTCAGAGGAAAAACTTTGGCACGAGAAGCTTTTTTCCGTTGCTTCAGGTTAAGGATGCATATCCAAAAGATTTTAATAGCAAGGACGAGAAATGAGGAGTATCAGTATGAGGGAATAAAAAATTATGGATATTTCTGATTGGCTGTTAGGCTAGACAAAGCTGGCATGTAGCACAAACTAAAGGCCATAAATCAATTATAGTAATATAAGTTGAAAAGGAAGAAATAAGAAAGGAGAATCATCTATTTTCTCATAGTTCTATTTGACTCAAGAGGTCTAATCAGTAGTAGGAAAATCGGATGAGGGAAGCAACGTATGAAAATTATTGAAAACAATAGAATCTTTGCTTTTGACGCTAAAAATGAATGTGTGCAGAAGTAGTGGACGGAGAAACGGTCCTTTTTCCGTACTCATGACTGCTTTGATAACCAGCTTAGCGAAGAGGGAACCTGCATCGGAGCGTTGAACTGGGACCGTATCAATCCTGCTACCGGCCCTGTCTATGTGCAGAATGCAAAGGTAGGAGATGTCCTCAAGGTGGAAATTCTGGAAATTGCTTTGGATAAGCAGGGCGTGATGTGTGCCCTTCCGGAGAACGGCGTCCTTGGCTCTTTGGTGAAAGAGGAGTCCGTAAAACGAATCAAAGGTGGAAGACGGCAAGGTTCATTTTAATGACAAACTTGTTTTTGATGTTACGCCCGATGATTGGCGTTATCGGTGTTGCGCCGGAAAATGGTTCCATCAACTGCGGGTACACCGGGATGCCACGGCGGAAACATGGACAACAAGCGCATTAAAGTTGGGGCGCCTTTATTTTCCCGGTATTTCATGACGGTGCTCTTTTTCTCCTTGGGTGATGTGCACGCGGCGATGGGGAGACGGAGAAATCATGGTCAGCGGTGTGGAAATTTCCGCAGATGTGAAAGTAAGACTGTCCGTGATTAAGGGAATCAAGCATTGAAACACCTATGCTGGAAAATGAAGAGCTCTGCGGCGTAATCTATTCTCATGAGGAGATAGAAAAAGCGGTTTTTCCATGCGGTACGCATCATGAATGAGAGAGTACAGGAGAATTTGGGGCTTTCCTTTAACGAAGCCGGCATGCTTCTCAGTGCCGTAGGAGACCTGCGCTTTTGTCAGGTGGTGGATCCGGAAAGAACCGTGATGATGTGTGTGCTCGAAGAAGATTATGAAGAGCTTATTTTAATTTATTCTATCCTTCACTAGTCTCTGCAGAAGGGGATATTTTTCTCCATAAACCAGGGATTTTTCTTAATCCATCCATAATTTAAAGGGCTGGGATGTACCAGCGGAAAATCGATAGGGGAAGATAGGTTTTTCGAGGAGAAAGATTCATCCTCCATAGCATAGAGTAAAGCAGTTCCTTTAAGGGAAGCTTTGCTCCTTTTTTATCGTAGTGGGAAATGGCATACTTCCCGATTAAAATTCGAAGCTCAATCTTGGGAAGCAATGCCACAATTTCATCGTGATATTTACGCATAAAGCTCCGGGGTGGGAGATCACCGCCCTTTCCCTTCCGGGATAATAAAGGTCCATAGGAACAATGGCAATGGACGCTCCATAAAAGATTTCTTCGGAAATCCCCATCCACTCCATCAGTCTTTTTCCGGAAAGGTCATGAAAGGGAATACCGGATTCCTCTACTTTTCTTCCCGGTGCCTGCCCGACTAAAAGAATTTTCGCCTCTTTATGAAACTGAAAAATAGGCGAAATTCCCTCGTTCGGTATAGCTTTGATTTTCCGGTAAATGTTCTATTTCTGCGATGATTTGCTGTAAAGCGGAATTCTGTTTGTTCATATTTTGGTAGTCCTTTTTAAAAATATCACCCTAAAATACAAGAATAACACCTTTCAGCATAGGAAGAAAGCAATAGAATTCCTTTTCATTCATAACGAGTATCGTGCGCAAAGCGTGCGATATCTCAGTTTTGTTGTAGCCTAGCGGCGCACGTTTCTAACGGGTTAAAAGTCCCGAATCCGCCCGGTAGTGGAAGGATATAGCCGAAGGCAAGGGTGTCGAGGGTGACCTCGAATCTGAAGGAAGCTGGATATGAGGAAGATACTAACTCATGGGCAAATCTCGGTCTGACGAACAGAAATCTCATATGAGGTTATGCATGAGGATAAAACTGCGACACAAGCTAAAGTCCAATAACTACACGGAATCATGCATGATAGATGAGGCAAATATATGGAGAGGAAGAAACGTGTGGTACCTAGGGAGGTCTGTGTGATATGCCTCGAAAAGAGGTAACCATTGTCCCAAAAGCAATGCTGAACACACAGAAGTCAGCAGAGGTCATAGTAGTCGAGAGACAAAGGACCGAATCAGTAGGGAGTCTCAAGTATGACTGAGAAAGGAGGAATGACTGGTTATGGCAGAAAAACATTGAAAACAATGGCTGTTTGCAGAGAGATAGTGCGGAACATGAAGGGTATGCAAAAGCGCGCAGGTCATTCAATCTGATATGGAAAGAAAGAGACAGTGCACAGCCAAGCTCTTGAAGCGATACTGCATAAAGATAACTTTTTAACAGAGCGTATAAGAGAGTGAAGGCAAACAAGGAGCACCTGGAATTGATGGAATGACCATCGAAGAGGCACTTCCTTATCTTCAGGAACACCAACAAGAGTTAACAACACGTATCTATCGTGGAAAGTATACTCCGTCACGCGTAAGGCGTGTTGAGATTCCTAAACCGGATGGTGGTGTGCGAAAGCTTGGCATACCAACGGTGATAGACCGCACACTTCAACAGGCGATAACACAGCAGTTAGTGCCAATCTATGAGACCACTTTTTGCAGACGGCAGTTACGGCTACCGCCCAAAACAGAGACGCAAAAGGAGCGATACTAAAGGTCAAGGAGTACGCTGAACAGGGTTACACATATGCGGTAGTTCTAGACCTCATCGAAATATTTCGATACAATCAACCACGAGATTCTTATCAACCTTCTCAGGAAAAATGTAAAAGATGAACGTGTGGTGCAACTTATCAAGAGGTATCTGAAAAGTGGCGAAATGGAAAATGGAGTGGTTATTGAAACAGAGGAAGGGTCGCCACAAGGAGGGAATCTATCCCTGGCTTGCGAATATCTACCTCAATGAGTTCGACCGGGAGTTTTTGAAAAGAGGTGTCCCATGCATAAGGTATGCAGATGACATAGTACTTCTTGCGAAAAGCAGAAAGGCATCAGAGAGACTCTTAGAGAGCAGTACGAGGTATCTTGAGGAGAAACTGAAAGAGCTTTCTTCCCGTAAGTGCTGTCAGTCAATCAAGCCGAGTCTTGAAAGAATCAAGGTATATGCAAGAGGATGGCTTAACTACTATGGAATAGCAAGCATGAAGAATAACATGAACGACATTAACGGATGGCTCTATCACAGAATACGTATGTGTATATGGAAACAATGGAAATGTGTGCGAACCAGATACCGAAACCTGAGGGTCATGGGAGTTCCTCAAGACCTAGGGTGGAAAACGGCAAACAGCAGACGAGGCTATTGGTTTACAACACATACAGTTGTCATGAACATGGCAATGACAAAAAGAAAGACTGATAAACAGTGGCTTTTTACGATTTAACCACAGCATATCAGTCTGTGCACATCAACTATTGAAAGCGCTGTATACGAGAACCGTACGTACAGTGCTGTGAGAGAGGACGGCAGGTTAGTCACCGCCTCCCTACTCGATTAGAGGGTTTGAGTTGAGAGATAAATAAGCCCTCCGATTCTTCGGAGGGCTTATCAAAGTAAAACCATATATTGCAGCGATGCAGGGCAGGGCTTTATGCCGCTATACAAAAGAGAAAAGATAACTGATGACTTACACGAAATAAGTGGCTTTTCGCACAGACTATCAATTTCATTACTAAAGAACCTCCTTGACATATCTTCTCCTTAATTATATACTATCTATTAGTTAGTTTAGACTAACCAACGTCAAGCTTTGAAATTTATACTGAAAAAGGAGAAGAGAAGAAATTGAAAAAGACATTATTATTTTTTACTACTCGGAATTATACTATTAACAAGTTGTGGGAAAACAGGAAGTCAGGGAGAAACAATGACTTCTAAGAAAGATGAAGGCTCTAAAAGTACCATGATTTCCGGTGCGATGGGAGGTTCAGGAAAGACTGACTCCCAAATGACAAAGAAAAAGTAACAGTTACTACTTCATTTTTTATATGATATGGTAAATCAGCTTGCAGGCGATATGGTAGATAAAGAGCTTATTATACCAGCAGGAGAAGATCCACATCTTTATGTGGCAAAGCCGGAGGATTTAAGGAAGATTGCCGAGGCTGATTTGGTGCTTTTTCACGGACTTCACTTTGAGGGGAAGATGCAGGAGGTACTTGAAAAGAAGGGATATGCAGTAGCATCCACATTTTCAGAGGACAAGATTGGCAAGATGGAGGAAGATGGGGCTGCAATTATAGATCCGCATTTTTGGTTTGATATAGATCTTTACAAGGAAGCTACTGAAAATGCAGGAGCAAAGCTTTCAGAGCTTTTGCCAGATAAAAAAGATGAAATAGAAAAAAATACCAAAGCTTATGTAGAAAAGCTTACGGCTCTTGATGAAGAAAACAAAAAAGCACTGGATAATCTACCTGAGGGTGGGAAGTACTTGATTACTCCACACGATGCCTTTAATTATTTTTCAAGAAGATACGGTATTGAAGTTGTAGCTCCTCAAGGGGTTAGCACAGATTCAGAGGTCGCAAATAAAGATATAGATAAGACTGTTGACTTTTATTGTGAAGCATAAGGTGAAAGCTATTTTTGCAGAATCTACCACAGACCCGGCAAGGATGGAGAAGCTTAAAGAGGCTTGCAGGGCTAAGGGCTTTGATGTAAAGGTTGTAAGTGGTGAGGGAAATGAGCTGTTTTCCGACTCGCTTGCACCCGAGGGGCAAAGTGGTGATACTTACATAGATATGTATAAACACAATATAAAGTTAATCACTGAAAACTTAAAGTAAGAAGGAGGGGTAGGCATGGAAGAGGTGATTGTAAAGGTAGAGGATTTGACCATAGCCTACCACGACAAGCCTGTACTTAGGGATTGCGACATAGATATAATGGCAGGTTCGGTTACAGCCATAATAGGGCCTAATGGAGCAGGAAATCGACCTTAATAAAAGGGATATTAGGGCTTCAAAAACTTGCAGGAGAGATTTTGATTATGGGTGAGCCTATTAAAAAGGTTCAGAAGAAAATAGCCTATATTCCACAGACTTCTGAGGTAAACTGGGACTTTCCAACCACCGTTATGGATGTTGTGCTAATGGGCAGATATGTACACCTTGGCTGGTTTAGGCATCCCGGGTGGGAGGATAGGGAAAAAGCAGAGGCTGCTCTTAAAAAGGATAGGCATGTATGAGTTTAAGAATAGGCAGATATCCAAAGCTTTCAGGAGGGCAGAGACAGAGGGTATTTATAGCAAGACTGATAGCACAGGAGGCAGAGATTTATTTTATGGATGAGCCTCTTGCTGGCATAGATAAGGTTACGGAGAAGGTAATAATTGATTTTATAAAAAGAAGAGCAAAAAGGGGAAAACTGCTGTGATAGTCCATCACGACCTTGCCACAATAAGGGAATATTTTGATCATGTGGTTATAATCAACAAAAAGGTAGTGGCTGAAGGCAGGGTAAGTGAGGCATTCACAAACGAAAATTTAGAAAAGGCGATGATGAAAAATGTTTAACATCGATATACTTACAAGCTATACGTTTATCATAGTTGGAAGCGGTACATTTTTGCTTGCGGCTATAGCAGGGGCTGTGGGCTGTATTACAGTGCTTAAGGGACAGTCGCTGATAGGGGATGCCATTGGTCATGCCGCATTTCGAGGATAGTCCTATCATTTTATGTTATTTTATGCAAAGAGAACCGGTGCTTTTAACTCTGGGGGCGGTAGTATCAGGTACTACTGCCTTCATTCTTATTCAAGTTATAAAAGAGAATTCAAAGCTTAAGCTGGACGCGATACTTGCAGTAGTTTTATCTTCATTTTTTGGGGTTGGCATGGTACTAAAAAGCCATATTCAGGGCAACAGTACTTATAAAGACGCTGCTCAGTCAGGGCTTTCAAGCTATATCTTCGGACAGGCTGCTTACATTATGAAGGATGATGTAAAAGCTTTATAGTATATGTTGGCATACCCTATGTTAGTTTTACTGATTTTTGTTTTACAAAGAAATAAAAAAAGTATTCTTATTTGATGAAATATATGCAAGCACAATTGGAATAAAGACGGTTTTTACTCTATGGAATAATTCTTGTAATGACTATGGGAATAATAGCGACAGGATTGAAACTGGTAGGAGCTATCCTTATTTCATCTTTACTTATAATACCCGCAATTACTGCTCTTCAATGGAGTGATAAATTTGGTTGGGTACTTATAATAGCAGGCGTGGTTGGTGGAGTTTCTGCACTTATCGGCACTTATATATCAACCGCTTATGAGGGGATGAGCACAGGAGCAACTATTATCCCTCATAATGGGAAGTCTTTGCAATCATTTCTCTTGTGATAGGACCACATGGGATGATAAAGAATCTTAGGATGAGGAGGCAGGGGGTGAAATGATAGATTCACTAATGTCATATTTTTGCCATATCCTACGAATCTCTTTTTGTGCTAGTAGCGACTGCCATGGCTTGTGCTATTTTGAGCCCGTTTTTTGGTATTAAGGAAGCTTTCAATGGTTTTCAGATGCCATTTCACATTCGGTTTTACTGGGAATAGTTATCGCATTTTTTTCATAGTAAAAGATGTGGGTTCGCCATTTCTAATAGCAGGAGCGGCATTGTTTGGGGTAATTACTGTCTTTGTCGTGGAGTTTCTTTCAGGGACAGGACTTGTTAAAAATGATGATGCAGTGGGAATAGTTTTTCCGATGTTTTTGCTCTTGCAGTTGTTTTAATCACTAAATTTGCAAGAAATGTACATCTGGATACTGACGTAGTGCTAATGGGAGAGGTCATAGTGCACCATTAAATAGGGTAGAGTTTATTGGAATGAGCCTGCCTAAGGCTCTGGTTCAAATGGGGATATTATTGTTGATAAACCTGCTCTTTGTTATTATCTTTTTTAAGGAACTTAAGATAACTACTTTTGATAGGGGATTCGCAAAGCTTGCAGGATTTTCCTCGGTAGCCCTGTTTTATGTATTGATGACACTTTCATCATTTACAGCAGTTACAGCTTTTGATGCTGTGGGGGCTATTTTGGTGGTTTCGTTTTTGATTACTCGGGGCAGCGGCCTATCTTATAAGTAAAGATCTTAAGGTGATGATAGCCATTTCGGTTGGCTATGCAGTTATCAATTCTATTATAGGCTATGTGTTTTCGCTTCTTATGAATGTATCTATGTCTGGAATGACAGCTGCAGCCGCAGGAGTTACATTTTTACTTACCTTTTTGTTTAATAGAGAAGGGCTGATTACTGCTATATTTATAAGATTACAGAGAAAAAAAGTGAGTTAAAACTAGGACTTTTCCTCAACCATATAGGTAATCATTCAGGCAAAAAGGAGGAAAGTGAGGAACTGGGATTAGGCTCAATCAAGAACCATCTCAAATGGAAGCAGGCTGAGGTTGATAAAATAGCAGGAAGACTTATAAAAAGGGTTTATAAGGATAGATATAGATAAGAATATTTATGATTTGACCGAGAGAGGCAGAGAGAAGTTTGTGGAGATTGAGGAATAAAAGCCCTCGGCTGTGAGGTAGAGGATTTAATTGAGAGATAGATAAAGCCCTCCGAATTATCGGAGGGCTCTTCAAAGGTGCGCCTAGCGGCGCACGTTTCTAACGGGTTAAAGTCCCGAATCCGCCCGGTAGTGGGAAGGATATAGCCGAAAGCAAGGGTGTCGAGGGTGACCCTCGCATCTGAAGGAAGCTGGATATGAGGAAGATACTAACTCATGGGCAAATCTGCGGTCTGACGAACAGAAATCTCATATGAGGTTATGCATGAGGATAAAACTGCGACACAAGCCAAAGTCCAATAACTACACGGAATCATGCATGATAGATGAGGCAGATATATGGAGAGGAAGAAACGTGTGGTACCTAGGGAGGTCTGTGTGATATGCCTCGAAAGAGGTAACCATTGTCCAAAGCAATGCTGAACACACAGAAGTCAGCAGGAGGTCATAGTAGTCGAGAGACAAAGGACCGAATCAGTAGGGAGTCTCAAGTATGACTGAGAAAGGAGGAATGACTGGTTATGGCAGAAAAACATTGAAAACAATGGCTGTTCGCAAAGAGATAGTGCGGAACATGAAGGGTATGTGAAAGCGCGTAGGTCATTCAATCTGATATGGAAAGAAAGAGACAGTGCACAGCCGAAGCTCTTAGAAGCGATACTGCATAAAGATAACTTTAACAGAGCGTATAAGAGAGTGAAGGCAAACAAAGGGAGCACCTGGAATTGATGGAATGACCATCGAAGAGGCACTTCCTTATCTTCAGGAACATCAACAGGAGTTAACTAACCGTATCCATCGTGGAAAGTATACTCCGTCTCCAGTAAGACGAGTTGAGATTCCCTAAACCGGATGGTGGTGTGCGAAAGCTTGGCATACCAACAGTGATAGACCGTCACACTTCAACAGGCGATAACACAACAGTTAGTTCCAATCTATGAGCCACTTTTTACAGACGGCAGTTACGGTTACCGTCCAAACAGAGACGCAAAAGGAGCAATACTTAAGGTTAAGGAGTACGCTGAACTGGGCTACACATATGCGGTAGTTCTAGACTTATCGAAATATTTCGATACAATCAACCACGAGATTCTTATCAACCTTCTGAGGAAAAATGTAAAAGATGAACGTGTGGTGCAACTTATCAAGAGGTATCTGAAAAGTGGCGTAATGGAAAATGGAGTGGTTATTGAAACAGAGGAAGGGTCGCTACAAGGAGGAATCTATCCCTTTGCTTGCGAATATCTACCCTCAATGAGTTCGACTGGGAGTTCTTGAAAACGAGGTGTCCCATGCATAAGGTATGCAGATGACATAGTACTCTTGCGAAAAAGCAGAAAGGGCATCGGAGAGACTCTTAGAGAGCAGTACGAGGTATCTTGAGGAGAAACTGAAAGAGCTTTTCTTCCCTGTGAGTGCTGTCAGTCAATCAAGCCGAGTCTTGAAAGAATCAAGGTATATGCAAGAGGATGGCTTAACTACTATGGAATTGCAAGCATGAAGAATAACATGAACGACATTAACGGATGGCTCTATCACAGAATACGTATGTGTATATGGAAACAATGGAAACGTGTGCGAACCAGATACCGAAACCTGAGGGGCATGGGAGTTCCCAAAGACCTGGCATGGAAAGCGGCAAACAGCAGACGAGGCTATTGGTTTTACAACACATACAGTTGTCATGAACATGGCAATGACAAAAGAAAGACTGATAAACAGTGGCTTTTACGATTTAGCTACAGCATATCAGTCTGTGCACATCAACTATTGAAAGCGCTGTATGCGAGAACCGTACGTACAGTGCTGTGAGAGGATCGGCGGTTAGTCACCGCCTCCTACTCGATTTTAGAGGGAAAAGGAGACGTGTGATGTCCAACGAAACGGAAGATTTTGAACAGACCTACGAAGCACTCGAAAAGGAGAACTTTCCGGATGGAAAACGAATCAGATTCATTGCGGAATTAGGGGCCTCTTCGGATATAGAGGGGCATTTCCGACTGATTTGTCGGACTTGGAAAAGAGGAGAAAAAAATCTGCGACTGGAAAGCAGTTTTGACCGACATGGAGAAGAAGGGCTTCGTTTTTTTACTTGAAAGACTTAAGCAAAACGGAAATATCCGATGCTTTGCTTCAGCGGGCAGGAAGCCTCCGAAGAGCTTAGAGAAGCTGTGTTTACGGCTTATCTTCTTGCGGAAATTCTTTCGCAGGGAAGACATAGAAGTATTTCTCTTCTTACTTGAAGAACTCCTTCCCTTTCTCCTTCGATTTAGCGAAACGGAAGAGGATTTCCTTCGTGAGAAATGCCTGATTGCCCTGGGCTGGGTAGCCGGGGAGCGGGAGATTCCTTTTTTGACAGGGAAAATGCTGGAAGACCGGGACGCGTTTTGCCGAGCGTGGGCAGCGAGCAGCCTTATGCAAATGTCTTTCCATAGGAGTAAATGGAGCAATCTTTACAAGAAGAAACGAAGAAAGATTTTGCAAAAAGCAATCGAAGAAGAAAAAGGATTTACAGGCCTCCGGCATCATGATAGAAGCGGCACAAACTTTATTTTTCTAAAAATGGCTCAGTGCGTCTGCGTTGGAAGCGGAAGACGAAGCGCAAATTGAAAAAGCAAGACGCTCTGCGGTACGGTTTTTGCTGAAGTAAGGTGTGGAAAGTCATGGATAAAAGATATTTATTGAGCTATATCGATTTAATACTCTTTTTCATACTTTCAATATGGCTTTTTCCCATTCACGCTTTATGATTAATACGTTGACATTTCCTATTTAAAAAATTTAACGGGTCAAAAGAGAATTGCTTTTCTTGTAGGTGAGTTATCGCTGACTTTTTGATGCGTTTGATATGTATATTACTAAAATCTAAAAGGGAGAAGAACATGACAACTAAAAAGTAGAAAAACTTGATTATCGGATTCGGTAAGGCGGGGAAGACCCTCGCGAATTATCTGGGAAATAAGGGTGAAAAGACCGTCTTGGTGGAAAAATCCCTCTGATGTACGGCGGAACCTGCTATCAATGTAGGGCTGCATTCCCTCTAAGTTTCTGGCGACCGCTGCGGATAGAAGAAGCTTTAGCGGAGAGAGTGATGCGGAATACTATAAAAATGCCGTTTTACAGAAGAAGGCATTGATTGCTAAGCTGAATAAGGCAAATTACGACAAGGTGGCAAGCAATGAAAATGTTGAAGTGCTGGACGGACTGGCTTCTTTTAAAGATGAGCATACCGTGCAGGTTACGAATGGCAGCGAGGTGTCCGAAGTTTATGCGGAGCGCATCTTTGTCAATACCGGTGCAAGACCGTTTATCCCAAGTGTTCCCGGTTTGGAAGTCGGAAAACGCATTCATACCAGTGAAACGCTGATGGATCTGGAAGAATTCCCGAAGAGCTTGGCGATTCTCGGCAGTGGCTTTATCGGACTGGAATTTGCGGCGAGCTATGCGAAGTTCGGTACAAAGGTCACGATTATTGACCAGGAGATCGGATATTTACCGAGAGAAGATGAGGATGTAGCGAAGGAAGTATTTGCATCTTATCAGGGGATTAGGTGTGGACTTCCTCTTTGGCGCGGCGCTTCAGCAGGTATCGCAGGATGAAAATGCAGTTCACCTTTCCTACACGGTAAATGGAGAAAAGAAAAGAACTTTCCGTAGATGCTTTTCTCGTTGCGACCGGACGACAGGCGAACACGGAAGAGCTGCACTTGGAAAATGCGGGTGTGGAAGTCTCCGAAAGAGGCTTTTATCAAGGTAAATGAGCACCTGCAGAGCAATAAGGCGCACATTTTTGCAATGGGAGATGTTAACGGAGGCCCGCAGTTTACCTATGTTTCCTTAGATGATTTCCGAATTGTGAAGAGCTTTTTTTGGATAATCAGGAAGCTACGAAAGAAAGAATCGCCAGCCGCTTGCTTTTCTCCGCCTTTCTTCATCCGACGTTTTCCAGAGTGGGACTCAGTGAAAAAGAAGCGAGAGAAAAAGGCTACAAAAATCAAAGGTGGCGACCTTGCCGGTTACTGCGATTCCCAAGGCGAAAATCCTCGGAAATCAAACCGGACTGTACAAGGCGGTTGTAGATGCCGAAAACAATCAGATTTTGGGCGTGACCTTGTTCGGCGAAGAGTCTCATGAAGTAATCAATATCGTAGTTTTTAGCGATGATGACGAAGCAGCCCTACACTGTTCTTGCGAACCAGATTTTTCACCCACCCGACTATGGCGGAAGCGCTGAACGATTTGTTCGGGGCGGTAAAATAAAAATTTGCTGCAATTTACCGCAGTGGTTCGTCTATGATGCCATTCGAAAAATAAAGGAAGCAGCTCTATCGAGTTTTGAAAAATCAGACTTTACGTGCTTATGAGAAAGAGTCCCCTCATTTAAGAGGGGGCTCTCCTTTATTATGGGAGAAAACTTGAAATTTAGCTAAAAAAGCATATATTAATATTAGCTAATATGAATGAGAGGTGGCACTATGATAGGAAATACAGCAACTGCTACAGCAAACGGAGATGCAGAACAACTTTGGCAGGTATCTTGCTATGGTTCAGGAGGGCAGTGAGATTATCGTCACAAAAAAACGGTAAAGAGGTAGGTCGGCTTATTCCGCGAGAAAAGGCGGTATCTTATTTAACGGATTCTCTTGCAGGAATACTGAAAGGCGATACGGATTTAGACAAGCGAGAGAACAAAGATTGAAGGGAAGAAGTACGGATTTATTAGTTGATTGAAGATATTCTTTATGATTGATTTAGAAAAAAAGATAGCCTATTTAGATCTATTAGAATCTGCGCATCATTTCAGACGAAGCAGGCGGATTGAGTGTGCATCAGCGGCTAACTATGCCAACTGCTTTATGTGATGCGAAAAAGATTGTACCCTTCATTTGATGATATTGAAACTGATGATTTTCTGAAACTATCGGTCATGTTGACAGTGTTCGAGAATTTTATCGAAATGGGAGAGCTGAAGCCGAAAATCGCTGAAATGCAGTATCGGACGAAAAAGTTTTGAAGATGCTAGTCAGTCAGTTAGGCTGATGTGAATGTCATGCGGGACTATATCATTGTCTATGAAGAGAATGGAAGTGACTGCTCATGGAAAAAGTGATAGATTGTACGGCACTGAGCCCTTGCGACAGAGTTTTCTGGAAAAGTCATAACACGGGTATGAATTTCATGGAGATATCTTATTGGTGAAAGAAGATGAAAATGATTGACAATTGCTCCATGCTTACCACAAAAGAAGAAGCAGAACCGAGCTGATGATGAAGCATCCGCTTATGGCAAAGCTTGAGGAATAGTAGATTCTCTTTTTCCTTTGGAGAGACGCCTAAATTCCAATATTGTGTCAGTTCTCTCATCACAAAGCAGATGACAAACTGTGCTTTTCCGCAGTTTAAAAAGTGCGGAAGAAATAGCATGGCTTTGGGAGTGAAAGAAACAGATAGGTAAAGAAGCTTAAAAGAAGCATTCCCTGAAAGGAAAAATACGACTCTGCTTTCAGCGCATCATAGTTTGTCCTATTTTTCTAATTTCACGCGATGAATTCGATCCTGCATACTCTGTCCCGATACGATAAAACCAATTCGGTACTTCTTTTTTCTGTTTAACGGAAAGCTCCAAAAGAAGATAAAGATAAAAAGGATAAAGCCGTAGGCAAGGCAAATGATAAAGGCAAAGAATAAATAGAACAAATAATAGCCCATATAATCTAGCTCCTTCTAAATCTTAGTCTCAAAGTATGAAGGATTGCGTTCTTAACGAGTATCACTCGCAAAAAGTGCAGCATCACGCTTGGGCATTTTCTCCTCAGTGGAACCCATTATCTGTTTGGATTATTAGCTCGGATTCTTCGTTTGATTTCCCACGAACCAGTAATCACAGATTGTGCCTCCTGTTGCCAATGTCTGTTCTCTATGCAATACACCCTTTGTTTCGTTCCACCGCAATGTGGTCAATGTCACAGCACAAGGGCAATAAATCAAGGTAGTCATTCTCTCTTGCAAATTTTTCTAAAGGGCATCTTGTGAAGTGATAATAAAAGCCGTCCTTATGGCGCTTTTTCATCAAAATGAAAATCCCAGGTTTTTATCCTGATATTCCGGATGCGTCTCCGCCCATTCTTCCGCCTTATGCATTCTTTTCGGCAAATTTCTTCATGTCCGTCTCTTTATTGAAATCTATGGAGCTCATGGCTTTTCTGATGAAACGATTGTCCATAAATGCAGCGATTATTTCTCTAAAATCCTCTACCGAAAAACTTACCGGCCCTACAGACTGCCAGAAAAACATAGGCGGAATAAATATTGTGCGCCATAGGGTTCTTCTCCCCGATATCTTCCGTGTTTTCCAGCATTTCCCGATATAAGATACGTCCTTTTTGTAAGCTCTCTTTCGTCTTATCTTTTCCCGAATTTTTTACCATCGGTTTTTTTCAGAAATAAACTGAATAAGTTAAAATAGATTCCTTTGTATTTCATTACAATCACCTCGCTAAAATTATTCATCAATGTAGCTCAGGGTTTTGCCACTTAGTACATACCGTATGAACTACAGAACTATAGGAATAGAAAACATAATGAGATAAGATAATGATATAACAAGTAACACGGTATTAGCCTCATTTAACTAATAAAAGCTTAACACTTTCAGCCATTTTGTCTAGGATGAATTTTCTTTCCTTTATTCTGATTTTCTAAGACAGGATATTTATACTTTCTATAAATCCTATGTTGTGTCTGATTTCTTTATAGACCATAGGTAATGACTTTAGTTTTTGTAAACTTCTCGGATTTAACTGTATAATGGAGTTAAACAGTAACAGGGATTACCGCACACAGAGGGAGGTCATCTAATGGCTACGGTTTTCATTAAAAGGCTGCTACTAGGGAGGATTTGCAAACCATATGGGAAATGCAAATTAAAGCTTTTTCGGATTTATTGGATAAATATCAAGACTATGATATGAGTCCGGGCGCAGAGGGGCTGGAGAAAATCATTGAAAGATACGAACAGCCCTTGGACTGTTTACTATTTTATTGTTGCTGAAAATGAAAATGTCGGTATCATTCGCGTGATTGACAAGAAAGACGCCGGCAGAAAAACGAATATCCCCAATCTGGATTATGCCGGAGTATCGGAATAAAGGATATGCCCAAGCGGCAATTTCCGCAGCAGAGCAGATACATGGCTGTCATCAGTGGTGCTTGGACACGATACTGCAAGAAGCAGGGAATCTTCATTTGTACGAAAAGATGGGCTATCATCAGACCGGAAGAATGGATAAGATTAATGAACGCATGGATATTGTCTTCTACGAAAAAGATTAGACATAAGCTTTTAAGTTAAGATTTCTCAGCCAGCTTTCTAATCTGTTTGTCCGGTCTCCGAATAAAAAGTATATCTTGGAAACACGCTACAAATCTCAATTGTGTCAGCACTGCTGACATTTTCTTCTTAACGAATATCGTATGAGAAGTGTGCGGTATCTTGTGTGATAAAAGGGATGTGTAAGCTATCAATAGGGTGGCATACGTTTTGCTTATGTTTATTACTATCTGAAAGGAAGAGGGAAAAGCTTATGAAATATTTTTCGTGGATTCTCAGAATATTCCATATTTTTTTGTATTATACACTTGGATTGCTTTTTATACTCCTACTTTCGGCAAGCTCCATATTCAGCCTTTACAGCTTTATGTCTTATTGAATATCCTATTTGCCCTTGTGTTTATCGGCCTTTTAATCACTCAGATTGTGGAGGCTTTTAAAAATTTTTAAAAGAGAGGATAGCGAGCAGTGCATAAAGGCTTTCCTTTTCTTTAAATACAGTTCTCTGCCTGCCGTACTGATTTTTCTGGCCATCTTTCTTGTGGTCTTACTTGGAGGAATAGGGCTTTCCTTTGTGCTGCTGGTGCTACCGGCCACTCTATTCATTGCTCCCTTTTTCTTTTGCTATAAGCTTGGTAGTAGCACCGCTTTTTCCTCGGGCATGTCTTTTTATGGCGGGATTAGCAGGATTCAGCTATGCCATTTGCCTGATTATACTGAGCAGAAAACAAAAAGGGCTGCAAAGTCGGACAATGTATCTTGCATTTTATTTTCCAGAGTATTCTCGGCTTTGATATATTAGATGGGCATATATTACCCCTGCGATATTGGAATAGGGGAAGAATCTTATCGATTATCACTGCAATTTGTGTTATCTTGGGATTAACATTTATATTATTTATGCGTTCTTAAACAAAGAAATTATGCATTCTTAGAGAAAGGCATTATGCCGTTCTCAAGCAAAAGACATTATGTATTCTTAAAGAAAAACAGTAAAAGATAGTATTTTTAGGAAGAGAGACAAATAGAAATTTATGTTTTTATTGATTCCCCATGGGGAGTTGTATTATTGATTTTTCAGCATTAGAAAAATGATCCGTTTTGCGAAGTCAGAGATATTCTTTGAAATGCCTTGCATAGAGGAAGAGGGGAACGTTCATCTTCCTCAGGGAAATTATGGTATTTGGCTTAGCGGGAAGAGATTTCACGAAATCTCCTCTTGGAAAAAAATCGGTTTCCAGCTGGTAGAGGAGGAGACAGGGACGAGAGTGAATCTTGCTTTCCCAATCTTGATGCGGACTACGGTAAGCGGCTTTTAGATGGCAAGAATGGAGCTCTACTCTTTTCAGGTGGAGAGGAGGGAAATTATATCCTTTCCATAAATGGAGAAGGAAGCGTCAGAGATAGAATAGAGGCTTCCATAGGAGACCTCCTTATCAAAAAAAGCCTGTGGATTTAAGCAACTTTACCGTACAGATTCGAAAAGGGAAAATCTATAGCTATGTTTTTCCTGTCTGTTTTAGGGATTAATCTTGCAGTCTGGATGATTCTTGGAGGAATTATGCTTCCCTTCCTATTGGCTGAAGCAGGATATTAATGCATTTTCCCTTGAGTGCGAATTCCGTAGTTGGTAACAGAATAATCTGCATGAAAAGTTATGCCGAGGGATGGCTTTTCCATAACGAATAGTCGACGGTTTGCCTGCTTAGCAGATACAATTGCTCATTTCAGACTTCACAGTGTTTCGCGGGCTTGTACGGAAGTTCTACATATTGACGTAAAGAGCCAGAAGGAAGACGGAAATGCTGCTCCGCGAACTGCATTGGTAGTGGAGTAGATATGATAAGCGTCTTCGGAAGAACTGAAATGCATTCTAAGAAGGAGCAAGATTGGGTGGACTATTAGAAAGCCACGATGATCGTAGCAAATGGCATTTTTCATGCATTGATAGAGAGCGGCAAGAGCGTCTCCGTTCTTATGGTATAGAAAAACAAAGGTCAAAAACATTGACCAAAAAGCCAAAGAAAGAGAAATAAGTTGGCATCCTGAAGAGCGGCGGAATTTCGTTGCATTTTCATATTCAATATGCACTCTTCCCTGAAAAGCCTGCCCGAATTTATAAATCCACTGAGGGACTTCCCGCTTTCTTATTACGCCGATAAGGAGTCGCAAAATAGATATAAAAAGGTGAGGAGAAAAGAGAGCCAACAATAAGGCCGAAAAAGAATTCAAAAGTTAAAAAGTTCATTTTCATTATCCTTTCCTGATCAAATCATTCCCAAATCGATTGTTGAGCGCGGATTCTGTAGTAGAATACAACGCCATTTGTATCAAAATATGCATAAAGACTATAGTTTTTTTCCATAATGCATAGTCTTTTTGTTTGCATAGTCAAAAACATAATAGCTCTCATTCTGAATTTCTTTATAGTTAGCGGGTTTTAAAGAGAAAATATCCGTGATTTTCCTGGTTTGAAAGTCGGAAAGGGAGAGTGCAGTTAAGTTTACCTTATTAAATTGGACTTCTGCTAATTGGGCGCAAACTCCGGGATTTCATAATAGGTAATGGTGCAATTCTTTAATGCATCCTCGTCCTTCCAAGTAGGGGTCACACTCATAAAACCGTAGGATTTTTCCGTCCTTGTAATTTCCAGATATTCACCGTAATAAAAGGGATCATTTCTTTTGTTGGTGATTTTACTTTCAGCGCTTTTCCCTGTAAAAGAAAATCCCGCATCTAAAAGTGCAGAGGCCTTTGTACTGCCGATAGTCAATTTCGTTCTGTCAATTTGTGCCGTTATCGGTCTTTCCGGAAATCCCATGGTAGAGACAAAGGAAGCCAAAAGGACGCCGGAGAAGAAGGCTACCCAAGAAAGTGCATTGGTTGTGGAATACCAACGACGGGCTTCCCGTGAAGAATGAAAAGTCATTCTAAAAAACTGAAAGAGGGAGTGAAGTATCATGGCTAAAAGCAGGATAAGGAATTGAAGCTACAACATTGATAGACAGCTGCATAGTAGTTTCCGCTTTTGTAATACAAAAAGCAAAGCTAGAACATTGGAAAGAAGCCAGAAAAAAGAAAATGTTGGCATCCTCGAAGAGCTGCGGAGGTCGTTGCATTTTTCATACTCCACATGCACTCTTCCCTGAAAAGCCTGCCCGAATTTATAAATCCACCTAGGGACTTCTCGGTTTTTCTTTACGCCGTATAAAAGCCGAAAAATAAATATAAAAAGGTAAGGAGAAAAGAAAGGTATACCATAAGAGCGAAAGATAATGCAAATCGAAAAGAATCCACTTTTTCTTTCTCCTTTCCTGTAGAGTGTTTTTTCTTAAGCAGTGTCGTAAGCGAGTGAAATTTATGACATTTAGCATCTATTAACGGGAACAGTATAGCATTTTTATGAAGGGGACGAAAGAAAATATAGTATGAAGATAAGATGAGATAAACTGCAAAGTGAGCAATGAAAAACTTACTCTATTTTTAGGTAAAGCATGGTAAAATCCCGTCTTTGACAGTTGCGAAAGAGTCAAGAGCTCATAAACGGCGTAATTACGCCATTTATGAGTTTCTTGTTGTAGGCCTTCCAGCGGCGCACGTTTCTAACGGGTTAAAGTCCCGAATCCGCCCGGTAGTGGGAAGGATAAGACTGCAACACAAGCCAAAGTCCAATAACTACACGAAATCATGCATGATAAATGAGGCAGATATATGGAGAGGAAGAAACATGTGGTACCTAGGGGGTCTGTGTGAAAAGGCTTTGAAAGAGGTAACCATTGTCCAAAGCAATACTGAATGCACAGAAGTCAGCAGAGGTCATAGTAGTCGAGAGACAAAGGACCGAATCAATAGGAGTCTCAAGTATGACTGAGAAATGATGGAAAGAAAGTCTATCTTGATAAAATACCTCTATATGATTATAATTATGCTCATAATCATATAGATACTAAACTTCAGATACAAGTTACAAAAATAAGAGGTATGGTTATGGCCACAAAAATATTTATGTTGCAGAAGCAGATCTACACTTATTTGATGATGCTGCGAGCACGCCGGAAGTGTTTCTGCCGCTGTGATACAGGCACTTCAGGACTTTCTAAGTGTTCAACGCAACAAAAGCGAAGGATATGACAAGATTGAGTTAAACCTCTATGAAAAAGGGGTAAGAAGAAAGGTAATGTTCTATGGTATGGAGATTACTCGTGTAGAACGTCCGGTAGACGGTGGAATAAGGATTGACACGATTTATAAAACTGCAAAAGGGCAGCTTGCAGTGGCAACCAAGGTTCGCAAGGAGCTTCCGAATTGGGCGAAAGGAAATCCACACGTATGGGAAAACCCGCAGTCTTGGTCACATGATTTTTGGAATCTGGGGGACAGAGTGTTAAACGTATATCCGGACATAGAGAGCCTAAAGGAGAAGGATGCGTATCTTGCCGAGTGCTGCGAATCTTCTCTTTCGGAAAAGCCTTATGAGTTTTTGGATATTTAGATTAGGTATAAATACTAGATTTATAGAACTATAACAGGCAAATAATGAGATAGCTTTGTGTTTATATATCATATGGATTTCAGAGATGAAAAGAAGGAAGCTTTAATTAACATTGCTATGGTATATTTATCTGGTGTTCGGGATTATCGTCTTCTCTCGCGGTTAATGTAAATCATGTTCAAAAATTGATATTAAAAAGCGGAGCGACTCTTAGACGAGTCTGTTCGTACCGAATTGTAGAATATCATTTTTCCGTTGACGGGATTGAGATCATTTCTCAGCTTGGAATCAGCAAAAATTATTGAACCGCATGTAAGGGCTACGCTACTAAGGGGCAATATATATACGCGGTAACCATACTATGGGCGGTATTATTTTTTACATCATGGGCAGTAAGGGGTATGAGATGGCGCTGATTACTAAAATCAAAGCCTATCGCGAACAGGCCGGAATAAAACAATTTTTAATATTTTTCTATTTTTGGGGAAAAATCCCGACATCTACATCTAGTAACGCTATCCAACATCACGTTCACAACTTGACGATATAGAGCTTTGATATCACACCGAGTTTGACAGTTGAGAAGAGTCAAGAGCCCATAAACGGCGTAATTACGCTATTTATGAGCTCTTGTTTTCTTTTTGAATTCTAGCAATATTTCTACTTTCTCGTTGCGGTTAAAAATCTTTTTATTTTCTTTGAGATACAATCTCGTAATCCATTCTAAAACAAAATGTGTCGTGATTCGATCTTTTCTACTGAGATATACCGTCTGGCTTTGAAATTCACTCTTCATAATCCGGAAACATCTCTTCAATCCAAGGCCTGAGGAGATTTTTGGAAACGATTTAACTGTCAAAACTACCGTGCATGTTTAAAAATGATTTAGGATATTGTTTTTCACTTGTTTCTATATGCTATTCTATAATGGATGATTATCTATAGTATATACAAAAAGATCGAAGGAGGACATAATAGCTAATGAACAAAAAGTATTTGAAGTGGTATAACAAGGTTGGTTATGGTTCCGTGATTTGGCAGGAAATATAGTTTATGCATTTCTTTCGTCATTTGTAATGCTATATCTTACCAATAAATATTATCTTATGATTTGCATGGCTTATATTTGCCAGCAGATTTATTCTGCTATGCTGAATATGGGTATTTATTACATGATTTATATTCTTAAGAATGAGAATTTGTATTCCGTGTTTTCTTGGGCAATTAATATCTCGGGTTATTATTGCCATGTGTATTACACCGATGCTGGTTGAAAAGATGAATGGTCTATATCGGATGAATCTTGCCGGCTATATTTTAGGTACGGCAGGTCGTGTTGGTGTGATTTTTGCCGCTATATGGGAAGTGTGCCTTGATGCTGGCCTTTACTGCAATTGCCGCGCTGGGAATGGCGCCTTGGCAAGGAGACATGGGGCAGTTGTAGCAAGCTGTTCTGAATATACCTATCTTACAAAAACGCAAGATAGTTGATGGAACGATGTACTCCTGTACATCTTTTGGAAACCAAGATTGAGGTGGCATAGGAGTTGCTTTTTGCGGATGGCTACTGGAAGCCAGTGGTTTTGTTAAAGAGTCTGCCGTACAACCGAATCCTGTTTGAGTATGCTTTTATGTCATGTATTTGTGGATTCCGATGATTTTTTGTCATTATGTATAACTTTTATCATGTCTAAAATGAATGTTGAAGAGGCAAAATCAGCAGCTGAAAGCACAAATAGAGGAACATTGATATGTATTATGAGGGAATAGAAGATGAGTCAATCTTTTAATCTGAAAGAGCTGGATGGCGTGCGGGGAAGGCAGCAACGGCAAAAACAGGTTTATGATTGGAAACGTTACTATGAAGTCATACGTCGGTTGCAGCCGAATGCAGTGATTTCCATTTCCGGTCCAGACATTCGTTGGTGCGGAAATGAAGCCGACCAGGTTCGTCCGGGTTGGTTTTTATCATCAAGAGGAAGATGATTACGATCGTGTATTCAGAAATGAGGATAGGTATCAGAGGTTTGCAAAAAGAAAGGAGCCCCTATGAACGATTGCATAAAATGGTTGGATAATCCGGAAATTTTTCGTGTGAATCAATTGGATGCACATAGTGACCATTCATACTATCTGAATTATGCGGATATGGAAAAACCGGAAAATCCTTTGTTCCAGTCACTGAATGGCCAGTGGGACTTTGCCTTTAGCAAAAATGCAGCGAGTAGGCCCGGCAACTTTTATGAAGAGGGGTTTGATGCTTCCGGTTTTGATAAAATCATGGTGCCCGGGCATATTGAACTGGCAGGATATGATCAGATTCGCATATCAATACCATGTATCCTTGGGAAGGAAAAGAGTACCACCGAGCTGCGTATAGCCTGGACAGCAGGGGAGCGGAGGAAGGAATGTTTTCGGAAGCGCGCTATAATCCGTGGGCTCTGTATCTGAAACATTTTGATTTAAAAACCAACGATGATTGGAAAAAGAATCCGTATTTGCTTCGAAGGAGTAGAGGAAGCGATGTATTTGTGGATCAATGGACAATTTGTCGGATACGCTGAGGATAGTTTTTACACCCTCTGAGTTTGATCTTACACCTTATATTCGTGAAAAGGAGAATGTCCTTGCCGTGCAGGTTCATAAAATGAGTACAGCAGCATTTTTGGAAGATCAGGACTTCTTCCGTTTCTTTGGAATCTTTAGAAATGTTACGTTGAAAGCAGTGCCGGATGTCCATATGGAGGATGTGTGGTTTAAGCCTGTATTGAACCCGGACAATGAACATGGAAGTGTAGCGGTGAGCATGAGAGTATCTGCGCGAAAGCAAGTCACTGTCCATGCGCAGTTTGTGTTGAGAGATAGAGAAGGGAATGTGGTTGCGGAGAACAGTGTTCCATTACAAGGCTTAAACGGAAACCTCACGGGAGAAATATATACGGATGTTGGCGCGATTCAATCTTGGGATAACCACCACCCCTATCTATATCAAGCAACCATTGCGTTAAAAAATGCCGAGAATGGAGAGTTACTGGAGCTTGTACCGTATGATATCGGCTTCAGAAGAGTAGAAATCATGGATAAGGTCATTTATCTGAATGGAAAGCGTCTCGTCATCACAGGGTTAACCGTCACGAATGGAGCCCAAAGATCGGAAGATGCATCGGAATGGAGGAGATGCATTCCGATATAGCATGTATTTTGAAAAAAATAATATCAATTCCGTACGTACCGCCATTATCCCGGATCAAATCCCTGGTATTTTCTTTGCGATGAAGCCGGAATTTATGTCATGGCAGAGTGCAATCTGGAAAGCCATGGAAGTTTTCAAAAGCTCGGTGCTATTGAACCGTCTTGCAACGTGCCGGGGTCTATTCCCCAGTGGAAAGAAGCTGTTCTAGATCGTGCAAGAACCAGCTTTGAAACTTTTTAAAAACCATACTTCGATTTTTATTCTGGTCTCTAGGAAATGAGTCCTATGCAGGCGATGACATCGAGGCTATGAATGCTTATTTTAAGGATAAGAAGGATGGACGTTTAGTTCATTGATGAAAGTTCCTATTATAATAGAGCATACGAAGATACAATTTCAGATATTGAGAGTAGGATGTATGCAAAACCCCAAGGATGTAGCGGAATATTTAAGTGATAAAACCGAAAAAGCCGTACATTTTTATGCGAGTTTATGCACGATATGGGGAACTCAATGGGCGGCCTTTGGGGATTACATGAGGCTGATTGATGAATTCGACCTGTATCAAGGCGGATTTATTTTGGGACTTCATAGATCAGCAATCTTTGGTAAAAAGATCCGGTTACAGGGAAGGATGTTCTCCGCTATGGCGGTGATTTTGAAGATCGACCCGCCGATTATGAATTTTCTGCAAATGGTATTTTATTCGCAGACCGTAGAGAGAAACCGCAATGCAGGGAAGTGAGGTATTACTATGGCTTATACAGATAATGAAAAATTAAGGGTGGTATATGGCGATTTTACTCTTGGCGTACATGGAGAGGGATTTAGTTACATTTTTCCTATGCCCAGGGGGCTTGAATCGATAGTGAAGGATGGATATGAATGGCTATTCCGCTGCCCTAAGCCTACATTTTTGAGGGCTTTGACAGATAACGACAGAGGAAGTAAATTTTCACATTAAAAAGTGGTCATTGGCTAGCAGCGGATATGTTTATTGATTGTCAGGACATTACGGTCATTATGGATGGAGCGGTGCAGAATTGTAAGGCACCGGATAACAACAGCTATGGTGGAGATGTATCGGCAAATGAGATTACGGTCAAGTATCTGTATAAGACCATTTCTGTTCCCGTCACAACGGTTATGGTATCATATACCGTAAATACTCCGGGAAAAATCAAAGTAGATGTGCACTATGATGGAAAGAAGGATCTTCCGAATTTTCCGGTTTTTGGCATAAGGTTTATTATGCCCAACACTAGCAGAAAAGTATATTTATAAAGGCTTGTCAGAGAGACGTATCCGGATCGAAAAGCGGGTGCGCAACAAGGTGTATTTGAAGTTACCGACCTGAGCTTGACCCCTTATATTGTGCCTCAGGAATGTGGTATGAGAATGGATACGGAATGGCTTGAAGTTACACGCCGTACAAGTCTGGACAACAGCAAAACGGATGTATCTAATCACACGCTTCGGATCGAAAAGGCAGACGCCAAATTCGATTTTTCATGCCTGCCGTATACTGCAAGTGAAATTGAGAATGCTTTACATCATGAGGAATTACCGCCGGCGAGAAGAACGGTGTTGTGTATCTATGGTGCAGTTCGTGGTGTTGGTGGCATAGACAGTTGGGGAACCGATGTTGAAGATGCTTATCATGTCAGTGCGGAAAAAGATATCGACTATTCGTTCTATATTTGCTGATAGGAAATGACATAGCGTGCTATTCCTAATCTTATGGACAGAAGGAGATATTACGAGTGTTATTGGTGTAGAGAGTCAAGAGCCCATAAACGGCGTAATTACGCCACTTATGAGCTCTTGTTTTCTTTTGAATTCTAGCAATATTTCTACTTTCTCGTTGTGGTTAAAATCTTTTTATTTCTCTTTGAGATACAATCTCGTAATCCGTTCTAAAACCAAATGTGTCTGATTCGATCTTTTCTACTGATCTCAAAATAAAAATACTAAGCACGCAATGAAAAACTTACTCTATTTTTAGGTAAAGCATGGTAAAATAAACCGATTATTTTTTTGAAGCGTATAGCAGTAGCTTTTGGGAAATAGCGGATTTTTTGCCATTTATAATTAAAATTCACATATTTTTTACTATAGATTATTTAATAGGAATTCTGAAATTGCCAAAAAGAATTTATTTAATAGGAGTGAGAGACTTGCTGAAAATCTTTATTTTAGAGGATGAACGAATACAACAATCCCGCATTGAAAAAGGTGATTAAGGAGCTGATTAGTAGGAAGAGCTTTATCTTGTAAGGCACCGAAATCTTTGGAAATGCCGGGCAGCTTCTTACTGCGATTACGGAAAGAGGTTCTCATCAGCTTTTTCTTTTTGGATATTGAAATTAGAGGAGAGGAAAAAGAAGGGGCTGGATATTGCGAAAAGAAATTCGAAGCAGGGATCCCAATGCCACTATTGTATTTGTGACAACTCATTCGGAATTTATGCCGATTACCTTTCGCTATAAGGTTTCGGCACTGGACTTTATTGACAAAGCTTTGGATGAGGAACATTTTTTCCGAGCGTGTGGAGTCGGCTATTGAGTACACGTTGGAAAAAAACTTGCGCTACAGTATCGGAGGATTCTTTTAGTTTTGAAACGGCCATGGCCAGAGTGCAGGTTCCTTTTTCATAAAATTTTGTATTTTGAGTCTTCGCCTACCGTCCATAAGGTGATTTTACATACTAAGGAGGAAAGAATTGAGTTTTATGCAGGGCTTTCCGACTTGGAAAAGGCGGATTCCAGACTGTACCAATGCCACCGCTCCTTTGTGGTCAATCCGGAGAACATTGTGAAGATTGATAAAGAGGAGAAAATGGCGATATTCGAGAATCAGGAGAGCTGTCTGATTTCCCGTATGAAGTATAGAGGACTTCTGGAACGGATGAAGTCGATGAAGCAGTAAAAATATTTTTCAGAGAGGAGAATGTATGGAATCTATGATCAATCTGACAATTGAATATGTGAAAATCAGTCAATGTGATGCTATTCTATCGTCAGATTAGCGATGAAAAATATGCCTCTGGTCTTTTTCTCCTTGTTCCGGTTCTTTTTGAGCTATTGTTCTTCTTTTTTCCGCCTCTTGCTTTTTTCGGGTATTTTGTGATCTTCGTGCTGTACAGCCTCTATCGAAATCGGGAGAAAGACGGAGGACTGAAGCTGTTTTACGGTCTTTATCCAATTGTTTTAGAAAGCCTGCTGGGAAGGATGCTGGCCTTCTATGTCTTTCCGTTCTTCGGCATTTCCGTTTACAATGAGGCGAGTATCGGCGGATATGATCTTCTGATTGAACTTCTGCTTTTCCCCTACCTTGTCCTTATAAAAACTCTGAAAAATCAATTTTCAGGAGCTGAAGGTAGATTTGCGCGCGGCTTTTTCGCCGCTTTTTACTGCCGATCAATCTCTCGATGATGATTTACACTGTTTTGATTACAGCCTTTTTGATGCTGCGTGAAAGCTTTTCTTGGGCGGACAGCTTTCGAGGACAACTGAATAATCTCTATATCATTATCTTTTTCGTGGTGCTTTTTATATATCAATGCCGTTTCCAAGGAAAGACTGGAAGCGGAAGTGCTGGAGCAAAAAGGACAGTGAGCTAAAGGCGCTTTCCGAATACAGTCATCATGTGGAGAAGTTATACGGAGAGATTCGCAGTTTTCGGCATGACTATATGAATATCTTAACCAGCTTGAAGCTGGGAATTGAGCGGAAAGACTTTGACAGCATTCAAAAACATTTACAATACGGTTCTAAAGACAGCGGAAAGCTCTTTTACAGCAGTAAATTTGACCTTGCAAAATTAAGCCGGATTGAAAAATGATGCGGTAAAAAGTATCTTATCCGCAGAAGTTCCTGAGGCCCAGAGTAAGGGATAGAGACTTCTGTGGAGATGAAGAAGAGATTTATGATTTTTCAAATCGAGCTGCTGGATTTCATCAAGATTCTTTCTATTCTCTGTGACAATGCAATAGAGGGATGTCTTACTGCTGAAGATCCGAAAATCGCTATCGCCTTGATATCGTGAGGAGAGAACGCTCATTTTGGTGGTGGAAAACAGTACAGAGGCGGAAAAACTGGAGCTCTCTTCTATTTTTCGATAAAGGGTATTCCTCTAAGGGGAAGGCAGAGGACTTGGTCTTCTATAACGTGCATACGATTTCTGGAAAAATACCCAAAATCTCTAATCAGCACCTGCAGTGCCAATCATCTTTTCTCAAACCATTCAGTTTTTGCAAATAGACCTTGGGATTTTTCCTAAGATCTATTTTTGTGCGTTCTTTAGTGATACCCTTTCAAAAACCTTTTTGCTGCGATACGATGCTCTTTCAGTCTGTTTTTTCCCGGAAAATTACCATTCGCGACAAAAAAGTACCATTCACGACAAGCTTATTTTCTCTTCCGAAACACGTTCTATAATGAGCCTCGTAAAGAAAAAGAAAGGGAGGTTCACTGAGATGTTTAGAGTAGATGAAATCAAGAAAGTCCTTTAAAAATAAAGAGGTATTAGCGTTTCCTTCTCCATAGAGGAAGGTGAGAAGGTCGCTTTGCTGGGGAATAATGGAGCGGGAAAGAGTACGCTGATGAAAAATTCATTGCCGGTCAGCTGGAGGCAAATTCCGGTACAGTGAAGACGGCACTGGATTATCAGACAGAAATCGGCATGATGCCGCAGGGCGATATTTTGATCGATGATTTGACGGTTTCGGATTTAGTGCAGCTAAAAAGTGCGATGAATCGAATTGCAATAGATGTGGATACAGCCTTGAAAAGTTTCCTTGCAGGATTTTAAAAAGCAATATGTGGGCGGTCTTTCCGGAGGACAAAGAGAAGACTTTTCCTTACTGCTCAGCATTTTAAATTCTCCGAAGCTGATTTTTCTGGATGAGCCAACCACCGAATGGATCTGGAATCCGTAGACCGGTTTTGGAAGCTTCTAGAGAAGGAAAAATATACTTCGTGATTGTTACCCATGATTTTTAACCAGATTGATCACTTCTTTACGAAGGTGATGATCTTAAAGAATGGACGAATTGCAGCAGCTGAATCCGTAGAAGAGATTCACCGGCAGGGAAAAACGATTGAAGAGTTTTATAGAGAAAAAGGTTGGAAAAGGAGGCCTAAAAATGATTAGCATGATTCAATTAAAGCAGGTGTTACGAAACAGAAGATTTGTCTTATTTACGATTCTTCTTCCACTGGCCTGGTATATGTTCTTATACAATATTCAGGCGGATATGCTACCGAATATTATGCTGGGGATTGCCGTGTTTATCGGTATCATCGGAAACAGTCTGGCAACCTTTAGTAAAAGAATCTCCTCTGACATCGGTTTTTATTCCTTTGAATCCCGATTTTCCAACTATGGGATAAAAAACTATCTTTTTGGACCAGACCTTCGTGCAAATCGTGTTAAATGCCTTGATTTTTCGCTGTTGTTTTAGGCGCTGCGACGGTATTTGCCAAATTCCCGATTAACGGAAAGCTGGGCATTCAGTTTTTTTCTTATTGACCATCATGGGGATTTACTTCAGCGTTATCGGCTTTGTACTTGGTGTGAGATTGGATGCCAAACTCATTGATACAGTGGGATTTCCGGTCATTATTCTGGCAGCTTTGACCATTATACCCTTCGCAAGCTTCGGAGCGGAAAGCGGATTTATTTCCCTTGTTGCCAAAGTACAAAGGATTTTCCCGGCTATTATCACGAATATGATGAATGCAATCTTGTCCGAAATGGAATTCAGCTGAAGGATATGCTGCTCTTTATCACAAACATTTGTACTGAATATCATTCCTCTGTACTTCCTTGTTCCCAAGGTGAAATTAAGTAAGACAAAAATAAGAGATCTTATGCAAAGAAAGAATTTCTATGCGAAGAAAAGAGAAGCCCTATGAAAAACCTTCGTTCTATGGAGCATCTCCCGTCACTTCGTTTGCAAAATAGAAGAGCATATTTCAGCTTTTATTGCCGCGTTTTCTATCCGCCATGCCTTGAGACTTTTTCTTGTCTTTTGGCACGGCGAAGGAATACCGATCGTTATAATTTGCAAAATAAATCCGAGCTTCGTTACTATAGAAGGAAAACTTGCAGTCCGAAGTCATGTTGTTAAACCATTCGATAACAGTGGGGCTTAAGAACTTTCTTGCAGATTGTTCATTCGTACAGTAAATGTTGTAGTGTTCGTTATGCTGTATATCTTCTACATCGATTTTTCTTACCGTCTTGCATGGTGCCGGGATAACTCCCTTGGGTTTCAAAGAGAAGGAAATGCTCTGTCGGAACAATTCGCAGTTCTCCTTTTAAAGAGAATATGTTCTTTATGGAGTAGACCTGTCCGAGAAAGTCGGTTACATCATCGTAACCGTCTTTTCCTTTTATGACACTATACGCATATAAATCCACTGCTTGGAGATCTCTTTCATCATTGAGCTGAAGTATTCCGGATTGGATATAGTATTCTGAAATGGGAACCACTTCTTTTACATTGTTCGGGGGACATGTCATGCTCTGTATCGATTTCTGAAGGAGGATAAAGGATTTGCAGTATCGGAGCCAAAATGTCACATTCGTAAAGCTTGCGGAGCTTAGCCTTTTGCTTTGCTTCCCAACTGGGACCAATCAAGCTATACAGTAGGACACTGAGAATCTGGAGTGCCACAAGAAAAATTCCCAGCCTGGCAAGGAGCGTCATAACTGCATCTATAAATTCACTGCGGGAAGAGTACCTTCATCGGTAAGGAGCATTAAACCGCCACCGAAAAAGAAAGCACAAAAGAAGCATATTCCGAGCAAAATAATGTTGTACTCTTTCTCTCCAAGTGATGATATTTCGTATGGCTTTCCAACTATGTTGAAATTGCGCCTGTATTCCGGAGATTGTTCAGTTTTATTTGTTCTTCCGAGCTTAAATCCATTTTCGCTCTCCTTCTTTCTTCCATCTATACTCAAAACAGTAAAAGTGGACTTTTTATCACTTTTTAAGTATAACACTAAGCGAATTATATTCGTGATACAATAAATTATCTTTTTCTAGAATTTTGATTCGATTAGGTTGGGAACCGGAGGAGAAATTATGGAATTTTTATTGCGGAAGAGGGCGTTCCGATAAATCTTGGCCCTGATGGAGGAAGCATCGCCCATTTTGGCAGTGAAATAGACTTTCAATATGAAACGGAAGCACCTCATGGAGACGGATTTTTCCGCAAAGCTTCCGCTACTGGAAAGAACGCTTCCTTGGATTTATGGGCGGAATCTCCTGTTTTTAGATGCCTATTATTTACTGGCGGAGATGGTGGAAAAAGGCAGTTGGAGCCCTATTTGCAGTAGTTGATTAATATTCATTACGGACAATATGCTTCTTGGGGGCAGTGGTATAACAGCGTGATTATCGAGGAAAAAGGAATTCGCTTTACGTAAATGATTTTGATGGCAGCAGCTTTTTCTTGGAAAAATCCGAAAGAATTGCAGTGGAATGAGATCTAAGAGGAGTACATTGAGTCTGATTTACTTAGCTTGCTACCTATAAATTTCACATGTTGCCTTTTCATAATATAAATTTATTTATGATAAGTTTGTTTATACTATTTAATTGCAAAAACAGAAAGTCAAGATTCTTGATTATGGTGAAAATATGTGTTTTCGGCAAAGTGCTATTTGAACTTAGCAGCAAGTTGTCTTTGAGTTGATCTCTGCGATTATATAGAATGTTTAAAAATGTAGACTTGTTTATCTTTTTGATTAATTCGATAGTAGATATAGAAGTGCCATGATTTTTCGTATACCGATAGATTTCCATGGTTCTATTTCCACGGGTTTTTACTCGATCCGCATTTGCGATAAGGTATTGATTTTTCTTACGAATGGATCTCAATATAAAACAGGGCAGTGTCCGAGCGAGTAAACTATCTGAAATATAATCTCAAGTTCTAAAAGATCTGTAGTAGCATCGGGAGTCATGATAATTTCGAAGGAGTCCATTTATTTTAAACTCCTTTCTACTTCATCGACCCTCATTAAACGGACGCCCCTCCTTACGAAGTGGATTGATTATAGCTGTGGGAGAGCTTTTGCATTTAAATCAGCTTTCAGACAGTTGATCAAGAGTTTTCGGTTCCTTAGAATCGTAAGGAGAAGGGGAATGCCCTGATTGTAAATAATCTGTCGATAAAGGGAATTTGATCACAACAGAGACAGGAACGCCCAGTTTTTGCAAAATATCTTTCTGCTTCATTTTTAACATTACATTCTACACGAGCACTTACTGTTGCATCTTTCATCATATCACCACCTTTCTACCTAATTGTAATGCAATGTATTGTGAAATTACAATACATATTACTTCCCTGCATCTTTAGGATAGATATAGTATAATTACCATCAGTTAGTTAAGAAGAAGTCAGAAGCGTTTTTGTGTTGAATATTCAGGATAAAAATCGAATATTTATGATAAAAAGAAAGCAGGAGTAGAAATGGATCTTATTCAGAAGATAAAGCGGATAGAACAGTATGTTTTAGAGAATTTTTGAAGAACTGGACTTGGATGATCCGATAGAAGAGGGATATGGGAGAGTATCAAGAGATTCCCGGGCTTCTGCAGAAAGAGATAGAAGCTTTTGAGAAGAAGTTCTCCATCAACTACCGAAAGACTTTAAGGCAGCTTTACAGCTATAAAAACGGGAAGCAAATATTTCAGCATTTTTACCCTCTATAATCCATGATGTGGAAATGTCATTTTTCTCTGATGAGTTTAGAGCAGATGGAGAGACAAAGCAATATTTTCAGAACAGAGATGCTCTTCTAGCAGAGTTTCCGGACTTTTTCACCGAAGAAGAAATAGAGAAAAATGCAGGATAGCAGGATTAAGCCTTATCTTTTTCTATAAGCAATGGATTCCCTTTGCGGAGTATTGTGACAGTTGCTTTTTAATGCTGGATTTTGATCCGGATAAGGAGGAAAAGAGGACAGATTCTTTGCTATATCCATGATCCGGATGAGGTGATTTATGCAGCAGCAGGGCTGTCAGAGTTTGTGGATGAGATATACAGACTATAGACTGAGGGGAATCAGGATTTTTGATGTTACAGGGAAGCAGTATTGATAACGGAGGTATTGTCCGAGAAAGGGAAGCTTATGGAAGCAATAAAACTACCTAAGAAGTACCGAGACATTTGCGAGGAAATCAAAAATGGAACCCTATGAAAGTTTAGCGAAGCTGGATGCCTTTGAAGAGAAGTTTCGCACCAAAAATCTTGCGGTAAGGGCGGGGTGGAATTTTTTGACCGAAAGTGATGAAGAAGCGGTAAGCCATACTCTTCTTCTCATGCCTTTTTGGGATGAGTGGTATTATTCCAATGTAGCCAACGAATATATGATGGCCATGTGCTTTGCGGCAAAGAAAATCGGACGGGAAGCGGAAGTCATTCGAGCTCTTCATGAAGAACAAAGTCGCTTAATGGAAGCGGGAGGAAGAGAAGTGTCTTAAGGGCTCTTGCCAACGATACAATTATTGCAAGATTCTCCTGAACTATATGCAGCAGGATATTTTTACCGGAATCAAGAGCTAGAGAATATCAGCCGCCAAAAGCACCGAAAACAGCTTCGGAATTGATAGCAGAAGGAAAGCTGAATTCCGGAAAAAGACTTTGATAAGATGAAGCTTTTTGAATTTACTTTTTATGAAGGGCAGTCCGGAGGATACAGTGGACTATTATGAAAGAATCAAGGACTTAAATCTGGGGAACTGTATTATGAGTAAGCTTGTATTGCTATGGGTATCTCGGGACAAAAAGACAAAGGTATTGGAAGTCATAGAGCGTTGGGCAAAAGTAAGCTTTTGGGATGTAGCCAGTCCTACGCAGGTTCGCATGGGCTTTTACGTATCCCTTTTATGCATGAATATTTGGAAAATGAAGAAAGCCGAGAATTAGGGAAGGATTTGGAAATGATTTTTGGAGGAAAATAAAGGACTCTCATTTGCACTTCCTAGCAAGCTGGCTTTGAGTTGATCTCTTCTGGATTATAAAGAATGCTTTAGAATGTAGACCTGTTTATCTTTGTGATTTATTCGATAGTAGATGGTAGAAGTTTTTGCTAAGTGATTTTTCGAATACCGATAGATTTGCTTGATCCCATTTCTATGGGTTTTACCTCGATCCGGCATCTGTGACAGGGTATTGATTTTCTTACGAATGGATTCAATATATAAAACAGCAGTGCGTCCGAGCAAGCAAACTGTTCGAAATATAATCAAGTTCTAAAAGATCTGTGGATGTGCGTCGAGCGCGGGAGCTGATTTCGAAGGAGTCCATTTATTTTAAACCTCCTTTCTACTTCATCAAAACCCCATCAAACGGACGACCCTCCTTACGGAGTGATTGATCATAGCTGTGAGAGCTTTTACATTTAAATCAGCTTTCGATGTTGATCAAGAGTTTTGTCTCTGGGGAATCGTGGCGAAAAGGGGATACCTGCATTGTATATAATCTGTCGATAAAGAGAATTGATTACAACGGGAAAACAGAACACCTAGCTTTTGCAAAACATCCTGCGTCGGTATTTTACAGTATATTCTACACGAGCACTTACTGTTGCATCTTTCATAATATCATCGCCACCTTCCACTAAACTGTAATGTGTGATGTGTGAAATGCAATACGATTATAAAAATATAATTATGCTTTACGAAGTTAAATCATAATACGCTATGAAGAAAATGTAGAAATTTAGGATCATTAAGGGGAAAAGGATGGAGGAGAAAACCGTTAGAGTAATAAAACGGTCAAAAGGGAAGCCATATATGAATTTCTATGAAAATATGATTTCTGAAGAAGAAAAATCTCCTGCAAGTGTCGCTACAGAAGTATGAATAGCTTTTGCCATGGACTGGGAAAAGGGAGAGTTTATTTTAGCAGCATAAGGCGGAAGATGCGGATGGAGAATTGATTTCTCTCCCGAAGGAAAATCCAGCCGAAATACTCTGAAAGCCCCTGCCGGAAACGACTGAATTTCTATCGAAACGAGGAAAGGTCTATCGGGACTATAGCTTTGAGGAATTAAAAGAGCTTTTGCGGAGAAAACGAAGATAACGACGGAAAGTGAGTGTTTTACGAAATATAGATTGAGAATGAAATGCAACGAAAAGCTTGAAGCGTTATATGTTTTTGGATCAAATGCTTTGACAGATCCTTCCGAAGAGTATCTACGCTTAATTCGAAAGAAATAGAAGACGGGGAAAAAGCTATTATCATATAGATACTGGTGCAGGTGATTCTTATCCGTGATTTTTACGGAAAAAGCTACGATGGTGAAAGGATTCGCGCATGAAAAATGCTTTTGAATCTGTTTTGCGAAAGAACAAGAGGAAAGCTCAGTGGAGCGGATGTATGCCGGGCTTCCGAGAATATCAATCTCTTTTTCACCAGAGGAAAAGAGGAAACGACTTTTCCTTTGGTATGACGGAGAGGTCATCAAAAATTCCTGAGAAAGGATGGTGGGCAGTGGTTGTTAGCTATGCCTTTGAAAGTTTCGAAATTCCGGACTTTGCCAAAGACTATTATGAACAAGACTTTTCAGAGCTTACTCCGAAAAATATATGAAGAAAGAGCTTTGGAGAAAGAGTTAGAGGAACTGATTTCCGACTAAGGCATGCAGAATCTGAAAAGCCTGGAGAGGGAGAAGATGTTAACATTCTGATTTATGGATTTTTATTTTGGGATATTGCATATAAAGTAAGCCGTTTATGGGAAGTAATAGAACCAAAATAGGAGATTAGAATAGAATAAGAGAGAACAAAGCAACAGAATTAAAAACAGTATAGAACAAAACCATAGAATCAAAAGGAGGTTTCAGACAATGAAGTTTTTAGAGGAAGCACGGGCGTATCATCAGACAATATGATTGCTGACTTGCGAGAGCTGGTAAAAATTGAACCGTGCGGGATGACGCTGCGGCAACGAAGGAGGCTCCATTCGGCCCAAACATTGCAAAAGTGCTTGGATAAGGCCTGGAGATCTGGTAAGCGAGACGGCTTTCAGGCGAAAATGTCGATGGCTATGCGGGTGTAATTCAGTACAGAAATTTAGAGGAGTCGGTAGGCATACTAGGACACCTGGATATCGTTCCCCATAGGAGACGGCTGGCACTTTGATCCCCTTAGCAGGAGAAATGATGACGGCTACATCATGGGAAGAGGGACCTGTGATGACAAGGGTCCTGCTATTGCGGCGTATACGATGAAGATATTAGGATAAGCTATGAGCAAAGCACAATATCCAGATGATTTTGGGTACGGATGAGGAAAATACCTCTGCCGCATCCTCTTTACTATAAGAAGGTGCGGTAAGAATCCCATATAGAATCGTGCCGGATGCGGAGTTCTGTATCTACGCGGAAAAGGGAATTTTGACTTTTAGCGCTGAAGGAAAATTGATTCCTGCATAAGAGTCTATGCAGTCCGGCACAGCTCTGTGATGGTAGTCAACGCAAGGCGGATGTGATTGTGGATAAGCCGGTGACGAAAGAGTATTTTGAAAAGTTCCTGCTTGCACGAATGGACTCAGGGAGAATGCCATCAGGATAGGAAGGCGCGCATTATCATATTGATGGAAAAGCTTTGTGCTTCTCGCGCTTGCATGGGCGTGGATATGCGAGGTGAAGATGTTTGAATTTGTCCGGAAGCTGCCATAACGATTGGCTTCTTAGCTTAAAATGCGGTGAAAGCTGTTCAAGGGTCCGTACGGTGTATCGGCCTGAAGGTGGATTATGACGGTTGCCTACATGGGCGCTGACCTTTTAACTTGGGTAAGGCAAATATTGAAAATGGCCGGTTTACTTTGCACTGACCACGGTTGTCCAGAATGATGAAGGCGGTGATTTGCTAAAAGAAGTGTGGACATCGTTCAGGAAGTTCATATCGATACATGACCTTAGTAGACGATTCCGTGCGGCTTGAACAATCCGGACAGTGAGCTCATTAAAACTTGTCTGGAAGCACTACCGTGCCTTTAGCGGAGATACTATACACCGCCTCTTCGTATCGTGAGTACCTATGCGCGCAGCTTTGAGAATTTTGCCGCCTTCGGTCCGATTTTCCCGACAAGAGAATATGCATCATGGGTTGGTGCGGAGCACGAGGCGGACGAGGGCTTTGAAATAGAGACGATGCTTCTCGCCTGTGCAATTTATACCAATGTGCTTTATGATTTAGCATGTGAAAAATAAGAGCATTTGAAAAGGGGACAGAATGAAGTGACCAAAGTTAGACTTTTAAGCGTAGCAGTTTATGGCTGCTACGCTGTTTTATGCAGCCAAGAGGCTAAGCCTGTATTGAACAGGACTCATCCATCTAGTTTCCTCTTGGTTTTCAGGAACCATCCTTTTCCACTCTCTTTTCCTGCTCATATAATTCATGAATACTCCAAAAGCAGGAGATGCCAAAGATGGCCAAACTTCCCGGAGAGGAAAAGAAGGGAGAAAAAGACTGGCTATACAGGCGGATAGACCTATTAAGAAAAAAAGCCAGCTATTTTTTACTAAGTAATACTCCGCATACACCACTATGGGATGAAATATCCCTATGCAGAGAAAGCAAACCAACTAAGTAAACCTTGAAAGCTCATAGTTTAAATACTCCTAAAGCTCTCGAAGCAGGGTATCAAATCCACCTCTGCCCGTTCACTCATAATCTACCGTGGCTTTCGACATCATAATACGAGCAAGAGGATGTTTAAGGCCTTAAGCGGTCACTTAATCGGAAAAGGAGAGTCTTTACATTTTGGATCCGCTTCAAAATATCCTTTAATAGGGTATCTTCGGTGATTTCCGTCAGCTTGCCGGCTGTCAAAGACCCTGTGCTTCTCTATTTCCTTCGTTTCCAAAGTCCCGCGCTTTCTATATTGCTACATCTTCAGACGTCTGAGCCTTCCCTCTTCTACGTCTTCAGAAGTCTCCTTGCTCTCTCCCTTTTCCTGCTGCTCCATGTCAAAAGAGTTTGAGAGCCTGTAAGGAACGGATATGGTGCAATCCTGCATCATTTCCAGCACACACGAAACTTTCCGTTTCATCCCGACACGCATAGTAGATGATGTAAATAAAGAGGTCCGGCGTTAATCAAAACTCCGCCTATTCTCCGGAACGGAACTATGAATTTCTCAACGATATGTACCGAAGCCTTTGGATGACGGTTTCACATCTCTTCCGATGACATTTTTACTTGGGAAAACTCTGTGCTTGGTGTCGGTGTAGAAGCAAACCAGTTCATTTTCATACATAGGAAAGATCCACAGGCATATGCTGATAAATCAGATTAATCTGCTCCAAGGTAAGTTTACCGGTGCTAACATTCAGCTTCTCTTCCTAAATTAAAGCCATACTTTCCTAATGAACAAGCTCTTCTGCAAAGCCGGGAGCAGAGAAAGACCGGAAGAGAACCCGGCTGTAGAAGCTGAGGCAGAAGAGGCCAAGCTGAATTGCCGGACTTATCTGCCTGCACGCTAATATAGGCAAAACCGATTTCCGGTCTCCCTCAGCCATATAACGGAACTCTTCTTCGTTGATCATTTCCAAGGAGGTAGGTAGAGGATATTTTCTTCCTTGTCCATCAAATCCGCATCCGCCACAAGCTCAGCCTGCTTTCCGATAAATTCCTCTTCCTTATCCTCTAGAAGATTGTAGCACTCTATCTCATCCCGGATAAAGTCATCAAAGTCCACATGGAGGTGGTAGGGACAGGTAAACCTCTTCCTCCAAACCGGTATAATTGGTTTTGCTTTTGGACAAATGAATCTTGAATTTCAACAATTCTTCATAAAGTTCCAGCCATTGGTTTTAATAAGGGATACCAAATCCGCCACGAGAAGGAGCAATTCCTTCATTTTGGCATTTTCCACGATAGCAGGAGATGGGATGATTTTCGGGAGCTCTGATCCTTTATTGACCAAAACATCCTGGAAGACCTCCAATGGCCTGAATATCTTCCTTAATGCACTCGTCTTCGGTTTCTCCACCATTTCCTGCTCGATAATAGCAATTTCATTGGGAGCCAGGTGTTGTACTCTATCTTTAAAGGTTTTCTGGCTTCTTCAAAGATATCTTTCCCTCATCATAGGCGTATTTAATTTCATGGACAATTTCTAATTTCTTAGCATCAATATTTTGAAAATTTCTCTCTCATAGCTTACTCCTTCAGAATATTTTACTGATCCAGATAAGATCAGAAAGGAAAAATAATATCGCATAGTTAGTTAGAAGATTCTAACTTATAACATCATAGCAAAAAGAAGAAAGAAAAAAATAAAAATTCCATATCAAATTCTAAAGAGATTTTCATAGATTTTCTCTAAATATAGCTATAGCTTATGGAAAATATCTTCCAGAACTTAGCTGAAAGAGAGAATAAAAATATTAATGTATTGCATAATGAAGATTTATTTATAGTTCTTAAAAACAGAATTATACTGCATAGGTGAACAAGAAGCTATGATTTAAAATGATGAGTAGGAAAATATTTTCTTGACTAGTTTTATTGCAAAAGAATCCCTTTATTATTTTAATTATTCACAGCTCCTTTTTTTTCACAGCTAACTATCTTCTTCTTCCAGAATAATTCATCTAATGTTTTCCTAGTACATGACAAATGGCGAGGCAGAGGCGGATGGTAGGGTTATAGTCTTTTTCTATGGCATTGAAGTGGTTTGCTCTGCTGACGCTCACTAGATCCGCATAGCTCACTGCTGAGACATGAGTCTTTTCCCGCTCGAGACGGATTTTAAACGGAGATTTCTTTCATTTTTCCACCTCACTCTTCATCATTCTTCATTTCGATTCTACCTGTTAGCATGAGAATCAGGGCAATGGCAGATACTGAGGAGGAGTGGAGCATCAAAATGCTGCTGAGCCTTTCCGGCAGAAATCCACATTTTATCAGGAGAGCTATTATCAACGATATGCATGACGTTCCGCACACTGAACACAGCCCATACAGTGCAACAACAATCCTTTTATTTTCTTACCGCTTAGCCCCAGAAGGCTTATCGTGAAAAGGCAGTACCCCATCAGAATAAGTCCTGAGGAGAGGAGGATGGCAGAATAATCCTGCGTGCTTATACTTTCTCCAACTGAAAGCTCAAAGCAAAAGGCAGCGCGTACAGCATGAGGAGCCCCACGTGGTAAAAAGCACATTGATAGCCCTTCCCGCGGACGATTACCTGCCCTCATCATCTATAGCAATCCTGTTTTTCCTTACTCAATCTGTTACGAAAAAGAACTCATTAGGGAAGCTGCACACCTACAGCAGGATTCCTTAAGTTGAAATGATTCATCAAAAACTCCTTTCCTTGCCTTCTTACTTTTCTTTGAGGAAGCAATATGTGTCATTAAAATGTCGCATATACTTTACATAACCAATATACACCTTGTTTTTGTGTGTCAAGTATATTTTGGCAAAAGACATCAGATAGGAAATTTTCTTTCCAGGAGTATCCGTCTCTGATTTTCTTTACTGATCATCTATTCTTCAAAAGTTCTTGCTGTCACGAAAACTGTTTAAGCAAATGAACGTAGCGAAGCTAGATATGGACTCAGGAACTTTTCTACAGTTAAAGACGGAATTTGATAGCGCATATCGACCGTTTGCAGGTTAAGAGTGAAGAACATAGGGCATTAATAAAGAAACAAAGTGAGGAGTCAAGGAAGATGTTATTTATTTTCAGCTGTACCGGAAATACCAAGCATGTAGCAGAGAAAATTAAAGAGCCACAGGAAGAAATGCTGATATCCATTGAGTGGACAGCCTGCAAGGCGGAAAGTTATGAGTATATGGTAAAGGATGGAAGGTTTGGGATTTTAAGCCCTAACGGCTATGTCTGGACCACCCAGCATTGTTTATGCGTTCTTGAAAAGCTGAAGCTGATATGGAAACAAAAGCTGCCCATAGCTTTTATGTGGGGACCGTTTCGAACGACACGGGGGCAGCATCTTCGATTGTGATAGCCTTTAAAAGAAAAGGGTCTAGCCTTCGATGCGAAATTCGACATTCGTGGATGCCGGATACTTGGACTGTGATTTTGACTGATCCCATGCGGTAAAAGCTTAAAACAGCTCAGAAAGCGTGCAGAAGAGAAATTACTGAGCTTTAAGGCATCGCTGCTCGAAAAGAGGAAAAGAGATGGATTTCACGGTAGCCGGAATTTGCAGGAAGGGTAGCGAAAAAGATTTATGACGGTAAAATGCGAAAGACAAAGAATCTTTCTGTGTCCGACGGCGTGCATCGGCTGTACGTACTTTGCGCGAAGAAATGCCCGTTCAGGCTATTGAAATGCAGAATAAAAAGCCGGTTTGGGTGAAAGGAAGACTCGCACCATGTGTGGTCAGCTACTCACCGATGCCCGAACATGCCATATAATACGGGATCGCAGTGCGACCAACGCCCATGGACAATATATACGTACTGCAAAATACGCAGTAGAGAAGAGCGTAAGCTCTTCTTTGTGCTGAACAAACTGCATTCTAAACATATTTCTACATACCGCACTGTTCGATGACTTCTTTTCCTGATGCGTCTTTTGGGACAGGTGGAGCTTATGCAAACGATAACACATAGTGCATCCATATGGACGGCTTTGCGTGTTCTGTATATGTAGATTTCCATGGGGCGATAGAGGCACATAATCCGCATCGTGCAGTCATCACTGATTTTCAGTTTCTCATTATATCTTGGTGGTTTTGCTGGTAAAACCATAATCTTTGTCCGAATAAGCCTCGCGAGATGAGCCGTGGAAAGCTGAGCCTTTCTTGCGGATATTTACCGCTCGTGATCGCGCTGGTGGCCTTTCTTTTGATTTTGCTATCCGCCTATGGATGATTCTTCGGTTTTCTTCTAAAGACTCTTTTCTGTCACTTTACTTGTCACAGAAACCGCATCTGGCATACGAATCTGCAAACCGCCAAGGATAATTGCACCATATAAAAACTCTGGCAAGGACACCCTGTTCCATCACTGATGCTCCCATAGTGGTTATTAAAATATCTCCCTTCCAGACATCCTTATGCCGAATGACAAATCTCTACCATAAAGTGGCACTATTGAAAATTGTAGTCGGATAGGCGATGACAACTCCTCGTTCTCTCGAATAGCATCTATCGATTTTTCTTCAATGGAATGCACCTTGCATCGGAATCCAGTGCAGTAAGAAATTTTGGATGCAGTGTCTTTGTGTTTCCTGTACCACTCCTTAAAACTACCCCTACCATTTATACTCCTCATCATATTGCTTGAGCCGAAAATCTGTTTCACTTGTTCCTATACATGAATGGAGTTGGAAATCGAATTCTGCTTTCTCTGTAAGGCAATGGAGTCAAGAATCTGCTCTACTTCCGCTTCAAGATGATCCATGTCTCACAGCTCCCTTTCATGGTCACGATGGAAGACAGACCATGCACCAAGGACCAGAGCGTAATAACTTTTGCATGAAGAAGTACTATCCCACCTCGGATTTTTCTTTCCATGCTTTTTCTCGATATTTTGAATAATACAAATGGCGGATACCTTCATATCTATATCTTCTATAGAAAACAAGAACCGTAATATAGAGGATTTTCATAAAAAGAGGACGTAACTTTTTCCCGCAAATTGAAAAGAATCTTGAAGGGTTGGAACAATCTTCCGTGAGCTTTCACCTGTCCGAATAAAATCGATGATTCACATAATTACGAACTTCGGACAGAAAAAGCCTCCTTATTTTTAAAAATGGGCATAGGGCTGACTGACGCCTGTAGAATCTGCCAGTTTACGCATGGAAAGAGCCTAGACCATATCGATTGATATAGGCCAAGCCTTTTTCCACTCAGTTCTTCTTTAAATTCCCATGATGGTATGTATCGATTTCAAAGTTAATACTCCTGTTTCAATCTATACACTGTTTAGATTATAGCACTCAATCTAAATGATGTAAAGATGGAAAATTTATAGGATAAAAACTTAGGATAGAGACATATTTTTCCCGTGAAAGCATATAAGATAACTGGCAGAGGAAAATGTGGGACAAGATAGAATCCAGCCTGTTCCTCAGCCATGATAAAATCATCCGAAGTACTCCTGTTGTAAATGCTGTATGGAGGAAAAGAAATGGACTATAGAACAGAACACGATTCCATGGGGAAGTGCAGGTTCCGGTGAGAAATACTGGGGGCACAAACCAGAGAAGCTTTTGAGAACTTTCAAAATAGGAACAGAGAAAAATGCCTACTGAGATTGCCCGTGTTTGCCACATTTTAAAAGGCGGCAGCAATGGCCAACAATCGCCTTGAAAACTGGATGAAAGACGCAAAACTTTGATTTCCGGCGTATGCGATGAGATTTTTGGGGAAATCAACGGCATTTTTCCCCTGTGGTATGCAGACCGAAGCGGAACCCAGTCCAACATGAATGTGAACGAAGTCATTGCCAATCGGGGAAATGAAGTGGCGGGAGAAAAACTTTTGCATCCGAATGACCATGCCAATATGTCCCAAAAGCTCCAACGATACCTTCCCAACAGCCATGCTATCATAGCGGCCTTGGAAATCGAGGAGAGACTTTTCCCAGTCTTGACACCCCTCATTCAGTCCTTTGAAAGACTTATGCAGGAAAATGAAGGCATTAGTGAAAACAGGGCGGACTCATTTACAGGATGCCACACCGATTAGCTTTTCTCAGGAAATCAGCGGTTTGAAAGTATGCTGGAAAAATCGAAGGAGATGCTTTAATTCAAGCCTTCCGGCTTCTGGAAACTGGCTCTTGGGGGAACTGCATGGGAACGGGACTGAATGCCCCGAAGGGATTTGATGGAAGTGGCTAAAGCAGTTTCCGAACTGACACATAAGGATTATAAAACCGCAGACAACAAATTCCATTCCCTTAGCAGCAAGGATGAACTGGTTTTTGCCCATGGCGCTTTGAAAGCCTTGGCGGCGAATTTGATGAAAAATAGCCAGCGACATTCGCTGAGCTTTGGCAGGCCCAAAGATGCGGTCTTGGAGAAATTTCTCCTCGGAAAATGAGCCGGGAAGCTCCATTATGCGGAAAGGTCAATCCCACCCAGTGCGAGGCGCTACCATGGTGTCCGTCTCAGGTTATGGCCAATGATGTGGCAGTGGGCATGGCGGCTCTCAGGGAAATTTTGAGCTAAATGTATATATGCCGGTATGTATCTACAATTTTTTGCAGTCGGTACGCCTGCTTTCCGATGCCATGTTATCCTTTAATCAGAACTGTGTTGTGGGGATTAAGGCGAACAAGGAGAAAATGCAGGAAAACCTACATCGCTCTTTTTGATGCTGGTAACCTGCTTAAACCCCTATATCGGCTGCGTAATGCGCGAAGACAGCGAAAAAGCCTTTCAGGAAAACATCTCTTTAAAAGAGGCCTGCCTACAGCTTGGTTTCTGTGACGGAAGAGAAGTTTGACGAAGTGTTTCAACCGGATGATATAGGAAGAAATTGACACAAGGAAAAACCGACTTGAAGCGGCTATCATATAAAATGGAGGAAGAAAAATGGATTATGAAGGAATCATTGAAACTGCATTATGAATTAAAGGGAAAGCTGGAAATTACACCGAGAGCCAAAGGTGGATAGCAAAAGAGGCTTTAAGTCTTGCTTATACCCCAGGAGTTGCAGAACCCTGCCTTGTGATACAGAAGGATGTGGAAAAAGCTATGAGCTGACCAGACGCTGGAATACGGTGGCCGTGGTAACGGACGGAACTGCTGTCCTCGGCTTGGAGACATTGGCCCTGAAGCCGGTACATGCGTTATGGAAGGAAAATGTGTGCTGTTTAAGGCATTTGGCGATGTGGATGCCATTCCGCTCTGCGTAAGAACGAAAAGAGTGGAGGAAAATCGTGAAGACAGGTGAGCTCCTGGCGCGGAAGCTGAGGAGTAACTGGAAGACATTTCTGCACCTCGTTGTCTGAGATTGAGAAGAGACTAAAGAAATTTTGCGATATTCCTATTTTTCCATGATGACCAGCATGGTACTGCGGTGGTCACTTGGCGGTCTGATTAATGCCTTAAAAGCTTACCGATCGAAGAAGTGAAGATCAGTGACCTCCGAGCAGGAGCGGCAGGCATTGCACATTATCAAACTGCTCTTTAAGTCACGGGAGCAAAACATGTGATTATGACGGATAGAGAGAGGGCGCTACTTTATAAGGGAGAGAGAACTAAATCCCATTAAGATGGAAAATGGCAGAGATTACCAACTCTCCATGGAAAAGCAGACTCTTCTTGATGTTATCGAAATGCGGATGTTCCTTTATCGCGTTTCCGCACCGAACCCTGAATAAGGATATGGTGAAAAGTATGGCGGAGAAGCCTGCTTATCTTTTGCTCGTGCAACCAATCCCGGAAAATATTCCCCGGAGGATGCGAAGGAGGCCGGGCTGCGGTAGTATCGACAGGGCGGCATCGGACGCTCCGAACCAGATCAATAATGTACTATGGCCGGGCACCCGTAGAGGCGCCTGGGATGCGCGCGACATCAATGATGAAATGAAGGTTGCCGCAGCTATGCCAGTTGCGGAACTGGTGAGCGATCAGAACTTAATGCGGAGTGTGTCGTCGAGGCGGCCTTTGATGAAAGTGAGTCAAGGACGCAGTAGCTGTAGCCGTTGCGGAAGCTGCGAAGAAAAGTGGCGTAGCCAGAGTGTAAAAACCAAACTGGAATGCCTTAATCTGTCACGTCAACGGTAAAAGCTTCTTGTAAAAACAAACTGTAATTTTTGATTGCTATAGGGGAACAGTATAGTGCAGAAGGCTGTGAAAGACAAAATAGTTACATTATATATAACCGGGTTATTCTCTTTGCTTTTTATTCATAGCTCCTTTCTCCCATATGAGCGGAAATATATTTTATAAACTAAGCTACTCTTTTCCATTTCTCATAAAGTCAATAAGGTTAATATGCTCAATACCGTTTCCTGCTGTTGAAGCATAGAGTCTGCAGTAACAACATATTTTGGATAATTATCCTTAATCAGATTCATGGTACTGTAAATCACGGTCTTCGCAGTGAGCTTTGATAATGCAGAGGTATACACCGGATGTAGGAATAACGCATCTCGTTATTTCTCAAGATTGGAAATCACATTCCAGCTTCCCTATTCTCCTGACAGCTGCTACAGAATAGTCATGAGATTTTGCATATATATAGGTGATATTTTCTGGAACAGGACCAAAGTTAATTCTCTATAGTTGCGTGTTCTGGAGCAAAATAAAAGCGGTGTCAGCTAAACTAGCATTTCTTCTCCACTTAAGGATGGACTTCATATCAAACCTGGGCATTCGCAAAAGAATTCGCATCCAACAAGGCTTTAGCATATCTGGTAATCGTGGCTTCGGTTACATGGCTGCTCCATTTTGTTCAATGGCTAAGCTAGACTGGTTGTTGCGGCAAAGTTGGCAGTTGATGAGTGTGTTTCGGACTGTTTCAAATGTATTTTTATTACGGATAGCCTTCTTCTAATGTCTTTTTCAAAGATTTCCTCGATAACACTTTTGAACATATCTACGCTTTGCGGCAATATTTTCTCCAGTTGTATTGTTTCTGGGAAACCGCCTTCAAGAATATAGTTTTCGGAATTCTCCTTAAGGTCAGTTTGAAGCTACAATCCATAGAATAATGCCTTCGTATTCTCACAACGAAAGTGGGAACATCTCAAATTCAATATATCTTCCGGTTAGCTCACGTCATCACCCTCCGCTTAGGAGAGATATGAATTTGAACCGTAATAAAATCGACCATTCATTGAACCTACAGCTGTTAAGAATTAGTTCAAAGTCCTTTACATTTTGGACTCATCAATAAAAGATATTTTGTTCCACCCTTTCGGAACTGATTCCAATAGCTGTTCCAATTGTTCCGGATTTGTAATTTTATGATAGTCCTTACTGTCCAAGTCGAAGAAATAAATATGATTACTAGGAATTCCAGACGATTTTAATTCGTTGGCAATTGTTTCCATAAGACAGGATTTACCACATCTTCGCACCGGTGATTACTTTAATAATATCAGATTTCATGGTAAAAGTCAAAGATCTTCTGAAGGTAGTTTTCACGGATACAAATATATTATTCTTCCTTTCTAACTTGTCAGTTCTTAGTATAATGGCGCATAGCAGGGCGAACATTAAACTTAACGCTGGCGGTGTTTTGTAAAATGTCACGCTATCGTTAAAACCATGCAAAATGTTTGTATCAGAATATTCTGCACTGCATGACGTTATAGTAAAACAATTATAGTGAAAGGAAAAATATGACTACAGAAGAAAACTGAAAGAAGCATATCAGTGATTGGCTGTTCGGGTAAACTGCCCGCCTATCAAATGGCCTCAAACATCATTGGCATCGATAAGCGTGACGGTGGCGCCGGAGGCAGGGCAAGCTATCGGGACGAGCGTTCCGGGCTTTTTGGCAGGAGAGCTTTTTCGTTCGGAAACCGATCCCGAAATCGTAAGCTTTGTTGAAAGGATTTGCAGGAAGATCCTGAGGTGGACGCGTGAAAAATAAGCGGGCCATCCAGCTGTTGCTATAAGAGGCGGAAGACACCCTTTTGTATTCCGAAGGAGGAGTTTAGTAGCTGTAAAAGCTTGTGTGATGAGTCCTTTCGATACCTGGATTTTAGCAAAGTCCAAGTGGATTATTCTCTTTGCCCCTTATCTGAGAGGTAATTGAGAGCTGCCAGAGAAGCTTTACGGCTACTTCAGAAAGAGTGAGAAGAGTATTTATAATCAGATGCTGGATGACTTTTGAGCTGGGGATGGACGAGGAAAAATATGATACCTTCTGCCGCTCTAAAGGAAAAGACTGGTACCGCCTATCTCAGAAGGTCACCAAAGGCGAGCAGCTGCGGGAGGATTTTCTTACGCAGACTTCTGTAGAAACAGGCAGAAGTTTATGGAAGGTCTTTAGAGTATCTGCACTTGATTCTTCCATAATATCGATGAGTCCGAGCATCCTTTCACTTCCTGGACCGTGAAAATGACTGCCGTACCACCACGAAAGTATCCCCGAGGACAATGTGATTTCTGCGATTTTGTCTCACGGTATGAGGTAGGCATGCTCACTGCTAGAGCACAATATTAACCCAAAAGTATGATCGAATGATTTTGTCCGAGGGAGTGTCTTCCGGTATGCATGAGTCCTCGTCCTGCCTTGCAGAAAATTATCTGGGAAGAACTTTTGGCCTGGAAATATCATTATCCTAAGTCGACAAAAGCATTTTCCAAAAGCAACTGGGAGAGGTTTCTCAGTAGGAATTTTTATCAGGCCATCATCAATGTGTCCAAGCCTCTTCCTTTATTCGGCATCGGAAAGTGGATGAATTGGACCTCATCCGTTGCATGTCCTGATTCGTTATGAAACTCGATAAAGGGCTTATTTAATTCTGGAAGCATTTCTACAGAGGGACTGGATAAGGACCTGGAAATGCAAAGTATTGTTGAGTATTTGTGTGGATGTGCCAACGATAAAGTAGGCATCTTTACAGATGTGTGCACGTCGGACGGAAGCTTGGCTATCAGCCTCACTCTTACGCCTGGAACCGCCTCTGCGGCGCAGTCTGCAGGCCATGCGAAAGGGACCTGGATGTAGAGAGAGGCTTTTGGAAGAAAACCGTTTTGACGAAATCAAGAACTGGCTGATGAGACATCCATACCTTGCTTTCCGCTATGAGGCACTCGGAGCTGATGAAAATGGTGACGGGAAGAGCTGAATGTAAACTATTTTCTTTGGATTACATTGAGGAGAAGTACACGGAAGCTGTACCACTGTGTCAGGAGGAAATCTGAAAGTTCGGTGTTTTCTAAGATGATGTTCAACATCTGACGAGGGTGGCATCACATATACTTTTTCAGGAAAAATGCTTTATATTACCGTGACAAGCCAAGCTTCTTCCGTTTTCGTTGTTCCATTACCACCTGGCATAAAACCAAATCTCTTTCGGATCGGGAAGACTCACGGATAGCGGTGTCCGCATCTGAGTAGAGACCATACATGACGAAAGTCTGTATAATATCATCAATCAAGTCTCTTTGGAAGATGGAATTCTGGCGAGATAACACATCCCGGTATTCTGACTCGATATCGTAATTTAAAACCGGTGTACGATACCTCGGAAAATACTCATGTCGAGATCGTTGCTACTGGAACGGATTGATGCTTTGAGCATTGCGGATACGAGGCTACATTGGAACAATGACAGCAAAACATTTCATAAGATACTATTTCGTGCTTCTGTACTGCGTTGATTTCATCTAAGGACATATCGAGTCACCATATTCTTTTCCGCATTTTACTGGCTTTCTCCAAGCATAACCGGAGAATACTCTGTTTTCGAGGGTCATACAACGGTATACCGTTTTCCCTGATTTAACTTGTGACATACACATCCTATGATAGGCAGGAAGAGAGCCCCAGTTTTCAGATTTGTATAGACTTTTAGCTTTCTCTGTGTCTGTCTCGAATTGAAACCAGTGTATCTTTGCCATATTTTCGCCTCCATCTCGTAGAGTTTATACTAAAACATCTTCGCTGTGTATCAGTATAGCAGACAGAGACGAAAACAATCATATCGATTACTAATGATTGCAAACTAATTACGATTTGATTTATTAACGAAAGATGAGTAAAGGAGATTTGTGGCACGCTTTATTGTTTTTGATGTGGAGACACCGGAATCGAAAGAACAACCGCATGAGTGCAAACGATCGGCATTACCGTGGTGGAAGAAGGAAAATCAGCAAGGAATTCTATTCTTTAGTGAATCGAGGCTGACTTTGACTATTTCAATGTCAGCTTACCGGAATCAGTAAGGCCAGTGTCAGGATGCTCCTACCTTTCCGGATGTAGCAGCAGATTGAACCGATTTTTTCCGACGGAATGTTTGGTATCGCCTCTTTGATAGATATGTTGAAAACTGTCTTTGGACTATGAGATTGACTGGAAGCCTTATGCCCGCTATCTTTGCACGGTAGAAAATGGTGAAGCCTCTTTCCGACAAGTCATAAGTTAAATATGGTCTGCGAGGATTTTGATTTCCTTCAACACCACCGGACATGATCATCTTCGCGGAGATTTTACTTCGCTATCTGGAAGCCGGGGCAGAGGTAAAGGACTTTATACGGACTTGCTCCTTTAAAAAATAAAGATGGAGTATTGCGTAAGTGTTGCACAAGTATTAAATAAGTATTGAGTAAAACATTGGGCAAAG
>BNJV01003229.1_pt1 | contig 69690 bp, 115 predicted proteins | sample 8540591 | NCBI WGS metagenome assembly BNJV01 (sample SAMD00202457, study PRJDB9452) | human saliva metagenome | host: Homo sapiens
CTGTCATTGTCTGCAAAAACATTATCAGTTAAAGGCCCTTACATCTCCACTAAATGGATTGTCCCCAGACCTTTCTATTTTTATGTTTTTTTGAGTTGTAGAAATATAGTCCATCCTTTGATGTGAAAAACATACTATGTGCATGCTTGCTGTTATTCCCAATGTACTTATATGGGGCATGGTCTTTGTCAAACATATATGTTTCATTAAAAGACATAACCAGTCTTTTTGTCGTATAGGAAATAATCTTCCTGTGGAATTTCCAAATACTCCAATTGACCAGAGTTTTTTATAGGTAAAATTTCATCCTTGTAATATACATTTTTTTGCATCACAGAAAAACTCTCCCTTTTCTGAGACCGTCCTTATAGTATGAGGATCTGCATTTTTCAAAGCCTTCCCCATATAGTAAAGCCTATTACCCGACCTTGCAAAACTGAGCTTATCAAATTTCACAACATCCTTCACTCCTTCAAGCTTTTGATATGGATATATGTAGGATTGCGGCTTTTTGTTATTTGTAGAGTATAGACTATTGACTGAAATGCTTCTACAATTACTGGTAAGTTCAGTTTCTTACAGAATTATTAGAGCAAAAATATGTATTTTTTTACCGTCACTATAGTAGCCATTACCTATATACTTAATAGTCTTGGCATTTAGGTCACCTATTTTTTGATTTCCGAAGTATACATGGTCTTTATCAACACCTACGCTATTATTATAAATAGGGTCAGAATCAACTAGTTTAAAGGTTTTTGCATCTGCACCCTCTACTTGTAGTATCCTCCACTTGGAATCATGGCATATATCTTGCCATCGTACTTATAGTAAATACTGTATTTAATTCTTTCCCCTTAGTATCTATGCTTGTATAATTATCGTCATTGCGTGCCAAGCTGAATAAAAAAATAAGGCACAGGCAAAATATTACCATAAGAGGTAGACCCTATTTTAATGGCTAAGTAGTTTGGTTTTTATTTCTTCATAATCATGCATATTTATATCTATCCTTATCTATATTTTTGATTTATATCTTTCTAATAATCCTCTTTGTCTTTTCTATAGGCAAGGGAACATCTTCTTCACTAAAATACTCAATTTCCTCTACCTCTACAACTGTCTCATGGTTATCCCTACCTGCTGGAACAATACCAAGTCCCCAACCTCTATACTATCGTCATCCGTAATATAATAGTAGGTCTTATATCCCCCACTAAAAGCTTACACTACAATAAATGTAGTCTGATTTACGTCTTATAACCCTATTGTAATTTGATTTAGAAAATTTCTCCAAATCCATAATAATACATTAAATCAATTACCTTTTCAATAAAGTCTCCGAAGTCATCTGGTAGACCTTTTTTATCAAAACTACCACATATTGTACGGCTTGTCCCATTCTTGCAGTCTATGGTGATAATATAGTCCTTCTCAACATCCAAAGTGTCTATAATATCTTCTGGGTTCCCTTCAATACAAGAAAATAAGGTTACTGGGTCAAAGCTATCCAATAAAGTTTTTACCATCTCTTCAAACTCAATTTTACGAGTAACCTTTCGTCCACTTGTAATATACTGAATATGCTCAAGGGTATCCGACCTTCTATCAATAATTAATCGTTCACTATATTTCCAGGTTAAGCCTTCCCTCTCTTCCTCGTCCACTTCTTCATATTCCCATTCATAGCTAGGCTCTATTATTGTGGTTCTAAGATAGTCTAAGGTGATTCTATTTATTAGGTCTGGCTTGCTCCTTCCATCGAATACAAACAAGTCCTCAATACCTAGCGCATCACGAACAAGGTCAGATAGGTCTTGTCCCTCGTAATCAATCCTTGTACAAAGTGACCCGGTATATATACTCACATTACCGTCCTTACCTCTTATCTCTAGGTCCCAAATTCCAAAATCTGTAGCCTTACTAACTATGTCTTTATAATCGAAAAAAACTGTAAATCCAGCGAGCAACTTTTCAGCCTCTTTTCCAGATATTTTAAATTCCTCAGTTCTCATTTTTTCTAGTTCTTGCTTGTAAATAACATGGTCATATCCAATTAAGCATACCTCTCCCTTATCATTAATGGTAAGTTCTTGTTGCACTTCTTCGTCATAAGCTGACTTATAAAATGTAGAGCAATTATTGGATATGAGTCTTACTTCTTTAATTGTATTTTTATGCAAATCCAATCCCCCCTAACTTGTTAGTTAAATTCACATTAACTATTATTACTTACCAAGCTTCATTTGTTCCTTCTTTATAAAAATTCCTATGAGCAAGGTAACTGCTATATATCCCACAATTGCTGGTAGGCCTGCTTCTACACCGAAATTGCCTCCTGTAAGTAGCTTACTTGTAGACTTAATTGGAATGATAATGTATGATTCGTTGCTCATTCCATTTACTATATCCCCTACTCCAAATACTCCACCAATTATAAAGGGTATTCCATAGTGTGTGCGCTAATGCTCCTGGATAGATGGAGGCAGATTTAACTGCATAAAAGGTGAACATGACTGCAGCAGACGGTAAGCCAAGACTAATAGTACTAGGTCTAGAAGGTCAAAGGTCTGCATATTCATGATGTGGAGAAAGGCAAATAAGATTGCTGGTATAATCACTGCAAGCTTTTAAGCCAAGTGTTTTCTCCATATACCTAAAAATCATACCCTGAATACTAGCTCCTCACATATTCCTGCTGTAATACCAAGGCTAAAAATAGCAGTTATCAGGGATATCCAAAATCTTCCCAAAGCCTTGCTATATGCTTTACCTGGAAGTATATAGGCATAGAAAAGAAGAACTAGGATTGGCAAGGCAATAGAAATCAGGATCAATTTTATATCTATCTTCCTAAACTTAATCCCAAGTTCATTCGGGTTGATTTTTAGTAGCTTTCCTGATGCAAACCAGGCTAGGACAATGGTAACTGCAATCCTTACAAGAGCTGGTACTATAAGTTGTAAATACTGGCCAGAAAGGCATTGTTTAGCTATGTTTTCTGCAATACCGCCTATTATTAGTACTATGATAGAAAGTGCGATGACCCCTATATTTTTCCCTATTACTTTTTGTTCTTTCCATCTATAATCTCCTTATTATATGATCTTCTCTTGTATAGGCTTTATATGAGGGCCTTCCACTAGTATTTCTTCAAGATTAATCTTCAAATTTTTTTATATCTAATAGTGATGGATCTAGGTGACACAAGAAGTGCCATTCTTCGCTTTTCCTTTTTTTCTGTATATAATTGCTTCACCATCTTCACTTCCGAAAAAGCTTCTTCCTACCTCACTATCCCTTACTTTCTAAGAATTCCTTTATCAAACTATATTTAACTTCTCTTTCTTCAATATAAGACTTCACTTCTTCGTTGTCGATTATATAAGCATCTATTTTTGAGTATCCTTCTATTATTTTTATCTTTTTGTGACTGATAGGTTAGAAATTTCTTTCCAAATAATTTCAACATTCTCTTCAGGTTCAAACATAAACCTGGACAAGGGAACAATATTTTCATTATAGATAATTTCCATATAATCTGGTATGTTCTTAGGATTGAAATATTCATTTTTCTAGACCATCTTCCTTTTTCTATAGTGTATCCAGGGTATTTTTAGATACAAAGTCCCTTCCCTCATCTAAAGAATCAAATGCTACTAAATCTTTTGAGTAGTTATTTTTGATATAATTCTAATATATACATTTGTTAACCTCCAATTTTTAGTAAATAATTTATCTTCTTGCTCTTTGTCTATTCCTCTAGGTCATAATAAATTCTTTCTCACTTGTATTATCATCTTCATCAAACTCGTGATTAATTTCTTCATTTAAGTGAACATATAATGTTATAGACATCTTTATCTACACCCCTTCAATCAGCTTTGATAAGTCTAAATCTGATAAATTGGAATAAGTGTATAGTTTTTCTAAGTAAATCATTATCTGGAACATACAGAGCTTCTAAACTTGAATGTATATTAGCCCAGTCCATACACTTTTTCTTGTTTCGACATGGATTTATCTTTTTACTGACATATATTTTTCCTTCTCTCTTTATGACTTGTAAAATTCCAAATATTTTTGGATCGTCATATTCGAAGTATCTATACTTAACACCTTTTTGTTTGACAAGATTATCCCAGATTTGAAAAGCCATCTCAATATTTCCAGCTTCAAATTCATATTTTGCCTTCATATGATCAATTTCAATGTCAAATAGATGTAATGTGTCATTATTTTCTGTCATTCTATCTAACCAAAGTTTTGCAATCTCCATATTGTGATATTGAAGAGCTCGTCCATAAAACATTTTTGCGTAGTTATACCCCTGATTCCACTTTTGCTCCAGATTCAGGGAATGCCTCCCACCCTTTTTCAGCCGCAGCAAAACCTTCTTCTAACTCATTTTTCATTAAGTTTTATTTATAGCATCCTTACCATAGTTTATAACTGCTTCATATCTATCACTATCTAACAGCATTTTTATACCTCCCTAATAGTTAAGTACATTTTCCTACCTATAATTATATACCAAGTACCTATCAAATTCCTATTAATTCGTAGTAATTTTTCTTGTATTATAAATACAATTTTAGCTAAATATACAGTATTTCATGGACTTCATAAATCATAAAAAGACAGAATAAGAATCCTGCCTCTCATAAATGCTATTTGGTTGTATATTGCCTCGATAAACTTGAATTTGTCTATACAGTCCACTTCAATCTAAGAGGATATATTTCAATGACATAGTCTTCCTCGTCTATATCTGTCGTAGGGTGTGAATTCGCAATGCAGATGTGAAAACCTTCAATATTTTTCGTTCTTAAAATTAGTGGCATTTCCCATAGCTATATATTGAACAGCAATGTATTCAATAGAATCCTTCAAACAGTTCAAGAGGCATTGTTTCAAGTGGTTTTCAATATCTATTCCCATCCTTGACAGATAATCTGACAATTAGGATATGTTTCCTTGACCTCCTTATAATAGTTTCTGCAATAGTTACAGGAACAGAGATTTTCATTATTTAATGCTCTGTAGTAATTTTTCAGTTTTATTTTTTGTCCATAATCATATCTCCACAAATGCCCTGAACCACATCTTGGATTTTTCCGAAAATATGCCTCTTATTTCTAACATCCGTTCTAATCGTATAGTTGTAAGCAAGGCAAACTATTTTTCTCTGAAAAAGAGCCTATTCGCTACAAATCAGCAAATTTACAGTAAAATTTCAAGCCAGTAGCCATCTGGGTCTTGAATGAAATAGATTCCCATAGCTTCATTTTCAAAAGCAAATGCATTCCATCTCCTTATGCTTTTTTTATGTGCTTCTTCAAAAATTTTTCCGCCTGAAATGCCAAGTGAAATTCACACTCTCCCAAATCGTAGGCCTGAGGATGGTCTCTCAGCCAGGTAAGTTCCAACTCAAAATCACCGACATCACTCTTTTAAGTAGACAATGATAAAACCGTCTCCGGTCTTTCGTCTCACCTCATGTAAATCAAGTGCTTCATTATAGAATCGAATGGATTGTTCCAAATTCGTTACATTTAAATTCTCGTGAATCATCTTAAACTTCATAGCTCTTCTCCTTTTACTGCTTCCGTATTATTCTTAATTATACAAAAATAGATAAATATAAATTCAGCCTCTGATTTAAATATCTTGCAAAACATATCTGAATCATATCAATTGCCGCCTTTTTCGTACTTAAATTATATATTTTTAAGCACAAAAATCAATGCTGCTTCCATCTATATTTATTCTCTAAATTTCAATCATTAAAGAATATTTGTAAAGATAACTATATACCAGTGCATGCTTAATGAACGGATATAGGCAAAATGATATAACTATTCTTTTTCAAAATCCATAATAACCCTCCACAAACTCTACTTGTCTTCGTTTTTTAAATAAATCCCATTTTATAATTCTATAAACTCCTTAGCAAACTTTACGACAAGTTCACAATTAAGTGGAATAGATAATGTTTCTTCATCATAATTTAATCTATTCTTTTTTCAAACCGAAAACATTCCATCTGGAAATTGCTCATCAAACTCCTTAATATTCGCTTCTGGCTCATTTGGGTCAGGATGAAATTTATTAAAAATTCAACAATATGAAACCCACATCTATTTACATAAAAATGTATATTACGCTGCTCAAAATATGGTGTCATAGTCTCCCAAATTTTAACTTCTGGATGCAATTTTTTTCAATTTGACACCACGCAGCATACCCAACTCCTTACCGTGAGTATCTGAGGAAACGAATAGCAGGTCTAAACTTCCTTTTTCTCCATCAACTTTAATTACAGCACCGCCAACTTTTTTTCTCTTCAAGAATAATACGATAAAGCCTTTCCGTTGTCAATGGACTGTTTGATGGTCTCTCGTGAAATGATTTGACCAACTTCTTCAAAAATGGTTATCTCTACAACCAAACTCCTCCAAAGCCCCATAGTTAAAAACTTCTTGATTATCCAAAAATAAACTGCTCTCGGTCATCTTCTTTCATTATACATAACTGTATATCTTTTTCATTTCAACACACCTACAACTTTTTAATTTGTCTTTATTTAAAAATAAATCCTATTATATAATTTCATAAACTCTTTAGAAAACTTTGCGATAAGTTCATGTTCAAGTTCAGCAGCTAAGTTTTTCTATCCCTAACTCTACGAATCCTATCCCCCGAGTATAAATATTTTTCTACTTCTCTAATTAGTTCGTCCAAGAAGTATTACACTTTCAACATGAAACGAGTGAACACCAAGTATGTCAAGTAGTTACGTTCATATGTTGAAACATATCCACAAACTTTTTAAAGATAGCATAATGTTATCGTCAAAAGGTATTACCTCGACAAACTGGAAATTTACGAGTTACTGTCAATCTTATTAATCCATATTACCCAAAACTTATGAACAATTTTCCAAGTATTTTTCTTCGAGTCTTTCTTATATTAGCAATAATAACCACTGCAATTGCAAAAACTCAATTATAAGTTCTGCCGTGAATAGCCTCAAATATTTGGGTGTATCTGGCTTTTAAATTCAAAAAAATATTGTTGTATTTTTATCACTTTCAGCAACATTAAATGTGTCATCAAATTCTTCGTGTTTCTCTCCGACTACGTCATATATATCCAAAAAAATAGCCATCTGAAAGCTTTTGCTGATAAACAATCTTACTAACATCATATTTAATGTGAAAATATTCTTTTACACTTTCTACTATATAGTCATCTTGATTTGTAACATATATGCTTCTTTTTTGGAAACAAAAATCAGGGGACATAAGCCACAAGGTATATACATCGATTACTATGAACAGAATCGTCATCAAGATGAATACTGCTTTCTTCATACACTAATCACTTCCATAAATTCTAATTTGTCTTTGTTTAAAAAGTAAATCCCATTATAGTTTCTCAGCGTCTACAGGAATAGCCCAATATGAGCCAAACTTTGTGGCACCAGGTATACGTCCATCCGTGCAAAGGACCTGTATTCTTCTAACTATAATACCCCATTTTTGATGTTTACTTTATTGATAAATATTCCATCATAATCTCTCCGTAAATAACTTTACAGCTCACTCATTAACAATAGTATATTCTAAACCACGAATAAATTCAATCTAACTGTACTTAGATAGTATCCTTCAGACCAAATATGTTTACTTTTTAAATACCATTTTAACTTCAGCACCATTACCTTGATCGTCATAATTTTTAGTAACAATTGCCCCTTGTTAGTTTCAAGTATTTTCGTAACAATTGAAAGCTCCCAAACCATGTATATTATTATCATATGTTTTTCGTTGATACATATTTTTCTCTTAGATCATGAAGAATATCATTATTAAATCCATCGCCTTGGTCCCTGACAACAATAGTATAATCATCTATATCATCATAGAAACCGATAAATATAGTTGAACCCACTGAAGAGTTCTCAATTGCATTATTTACTAAATTTTTGTATCGCGATGGAAATGGTATTTTTATCTAATTTAATATTACTTGTATCATACGAAAGAATTGATAAGCTAAAGCCTTTAAGTTTACAAATACTAGTAACAATTTTTATCCACTCGTCTAAAACTTCTCTTGATACAACTTCCTTTGGAGCTTGCATCAAATCAGAAAATTCATTTAGTTTTTAAAAATAATTCCAATCTCTCCACACCATTTAAAGCATCTTCAGCTCTTTCAAGAACATTTTTCTTGATCTTCTTTTTAATAATTCAATGTTCCCTTTGATTAGAGTAATTGGAGTCCTCACGTCATGAGTAATCGATTCAATCATCTCTTTTTGTGTCATCTGCATATTCCATTGTTTTCTAATGATGCCTTTAAGCTCCTTGCCATACTATCTATCGAATCCAATACTCCTGAAATTTCGGCATAATCAGAATGCTCTCTTTCAAATTCTAATTGTAATTTTTCAATATTATCATTACTCTTGGATATCTTTCTAAGTTCACCCTTTAATTTCCTTGTCAAATTATTTATTAAATAAATAAACCCAATTAGCCATAGGCAAAACATGCTTGGAAAATACACCAATTCAAAATTTCTAATTATCTTATCACATTTGAATTGGTAGGTATAACACTTATTTTATATTTTATGATCAAATCTTTATTGCCATTTTTAAAGCCTTAAATACATCTGAACCCATTATTTTTATCATTTAAAAGATTTTCCTTTTTGCAATGCCTCACTTATTTTTGATTATAGCGTTCATCAATCGTGTTTTGTACAATTTTCCCATTATCTCTTAATTGATATTCATAAAAATGGTATTTTATCAGTTTTTCCAATTTTCTTTTAGAAATTCATATTTCACTGTATCAGAATTAATTTCAGCATAATTTTGCAGGATATACTACCCCAGTGCTAACTAAGACATTTAGAATAAAATAGGAAAATATACTCATAAAAAGTGCAAAAATAATTCTAAAATTGCAAATTTACTAATTAAATAGTTTAAACTTTTTACTTCCCATTGGTATCCTACTCCCCATATAGTTTTAACTGGATTTATATGAAATCCAGCAAATTTTTTCTCTTATATTCTTTCTGTAATAGAAGTTGAACTATCACCTTCAGCATCATATCCATAAATTGTTGTATAAATCTTTTCTTTAGTAAAAACCTGGTTTCTATTTTTAAAAAGTAATTCACATATTTCATATTCACTTCTGGTAAGAGCAATCTCAATTTTCTTGAAATATATGACAATAAGTCACAAGAAATTGGATAATCAATTATTCTAATGTGCTTATCTCTATTTTCTCTTCTAATATTGCTGCAACCCTCGCCCTTATTTCAGATACAGAAAATGGCTTTGTAACATAATCATCTGCACCTAAAAGCAAAACCCTCTATCTTGTCCTTTTCGAAACTTTTTAGCTGTCAACAAGATAATCGGTGCATCTATCAATTCTCTATATCGTGATAAAAACTCAAATCCATCCATTTTTATCCATCATAACATCAAGAATAATCAAATTATATTTAACCAGCTGTTCAGGAACAATTTTTCAGCTGAATCATAAAAGGTCAACATTATATTCTTTTTAAAAGTCAACTCTAAAAGTCGCAATAAATCTTTATCATCATCTATGATTAATAAGTTCATTCTACTCCTCCATTTTATTAATAACATCCCATCTATTATACCAATTATTAAATACGCCTATAAGTACTACAGTAATGATTACTGATAATGCTAAAAATATCAAAATAACATGACTTGTAACTTCATGACTTGTATAAGCAAAAAAATAAGTTTTATCGGCCAAACAAAAGGTAATAAATACCAAATATTACTGCCTAATTCTGTAGTACCTAACAAAATACCTGATAATGTTAAAAACTCCGATTAGTATACTACCAGAAAAAACCTAATTTCAAACTTAAAAATTGATAAACAGGAATCATTGGAATCAGCATAATTGTACCAATCAAGAAGCATAAAACTGTACCTATATAATTAAACTCAACTTTTCCAAACCCTATTAATATCATTACCAAGATAGATATAAATTCAATTATAAATAGTAATATAGAGATATAAATAGATTTAGAAAAGAATATTTTTCCTACTAATCCAGCACTTATATCATTTGCAAAAATTTCCAGCTACCTTATCAACCTCATATATCATTGGTATATAAAAACACATTGAAAAATTTGCTAAAATTATATATGTGCAAAAAAACATTCCCATTTCTTTCCTATTAATCCTTTTGAATTCATCGAATAAATACCATAAATCAAAGAAAATAGGATTGGGCATAAAAAGTTATTAGTCTTACTGGTGTCCTTCTACTTCTAAGCCAGTATGATAATATTAAATTATACACTTCATTCACTCCTTTTTCTTGTTAATTAATAGACTTAATATTAATACGACTACATAGACTGCAATACTTAAAAGTAATCCCTAAATATGTTGCATCCATATTCATTAGTTTTAGAGCCAGTCTCAAGAAAAGTTCCATTTGGATGTACTCCAACAACTGGACTAAGCATTCGCAAGTTATATGACCATGGAAATAAAATCCAATTATTTGTTACTGCAATCACAGCCGATGGGAATGTCAACACAAAAATTCAACAATATAAGAACAGCTTTCTTTTTGTAAGCCCATATATCAAAAAGATAAAGCAACGATTGGTAAACTTCAATAAAAAAAGGCAAATAGTAGCTATAACTAATTGACTTAGCAATATTTTTTTCACCTAAAAATTATCGCAACAGCAAATATTAGTATTGTTGATATTAGCAGAATAATAAATAATTCAGCTACAATAATAATATTTTTTGCCAATTCTATTTTTTTATAGAACTTAAATTTTTTTGCTTTTTGTAAAACGATATGCTCACTCTTTTTCTTTACCATTTATATTCACAACTAGTAGGCTCAAAACTATTGGAAGAATTAAAAGTGGATACCAATTATAAGAAGTTGCAAATATGTAACTATTTCCTTCTGGGCTTTCCCCCATCAAACTAACCATAGCTATATTAAATAAAACAAAAAATTATAGGTACAATAATTCCTAACTTTAAGTTAGCGGATCTTTTTCTTTCATTAACTCTGTTTTTAATATAACTAATCATTATTTTTTTCACATCCTTTTTATCACTTCTAAAAACAACTTTTCCAAATCCATCTCATCAGAATTATTAGCTTCGTAAATGAGATGCCCATTATTAATAATCCCTATCTTATCTGCTATCTGCTTTATCTCACTCAAAATATGACTTGAAATAATGACTGTAATTCCTTTTTAGAAAACTCTTTTATCAATTCTCTTAATTCTTGAATTCCCAAAGGATCTAACCCATTTGTTGGTTCATCTAGTATTAATAATTCTGGATTATTTATTAGTGCCATTGCAATTCCAAGTCTTTGTTTCATACCTAACGAAAAAAATTTCTTGCCAATTTTTATTCGTGTTTTTCTAACCCAACTATTTTTAACACATAGTCAATTCTTCTTTTATCAATATTTAATAATACTGTTAAAAACCTCTAAGTTTTCATATGCTGTTAAATTGGGATAGATGGCAGGATGCTCTATGATAGCTCCAACTTTTTTTAAATCTTCTGTACACATGCTTTTTCCTTCAATATCCCCTGATGTACAATTCATAACTTTAGTAATCACTTTTTAATAGCGTTGATTTTTCCAGCACCATTCGGTCCTAATAGTCCATATATCTTACCTTTTTTCTACTTTAATTGATACATTTTCAAGTATCATTTGTCCTTTGATTTTTCTTTGTTAAATTTCTTGTTTCAAGCATAATTTCCATATATTATCCCTCCGTTTCTTATGTAATCAATTCTAATAAGAAAAATAACCAAATTATAATTACTCTATTTATACAATAAAAATATATATAAACTTTAAAAGGAGCAAGCAGAGTAAGTGTACGGATACTTACGAAAATGAAGAACCGCCAGCTAGGCTGGTGGATTTCTTTTTCAACAATAAAAATCCATAGTTATGCGTTTTTGGTTTTAATGTAGATGACAAATTAACAATCAACTAAAATGGGTCATATCTTTGGATTATCTATATTTTACACTTGATTAGCAAGATTAGTGTTTTTCGAGGATCATTTCACCTGAACTTAAGTCCAGGATCAAGATTGATATTGAAGTATAAACCCACAGACGCAGAAATACTCCTAAACCATAATGGCTTAGAAGTATTACTTTAATTGTGAGTCTCCCTGTCGCCTTTGTTAGCAAGGTGGTCTATTTATAATTTAAACTAGAGCTTCTTATTCAATAATATAGGCTGAAACAATTTCTCCATAGTAGGTAGTATGCGGATCCCTATTTGCCCCAACTGCTGTCCCATCAATATTCTGAGGATAAAGTGTAGAGTTGATTTCTTCGTCAAGCAAAGATAAATCCTGCTTTTGGGCATACATAACTCAGCATTCCAGTGTCAAAGGAAATTCCTTAATAGCCGGAACCGAAATTTCTTCCGGATCGACTATGGTAAGCCCAGCTTCCTTGATCTTGTCTATATCCCTGCCGCTCTTGCCACCACAAACGCCTATTATTCTTTTATCATATTCACCAATGGGTACATTCACAGTAAATTCGGATTCTTGTCAAGCTGCCCTTTGGTATACCTTCCCTCACGAACATACACGGCTATAACAGGTCTTGACCAATTTATTCCAAGCGTACCCTGAGCCTATTACCATGGAATTTACCTTGTCTGCCTTTGACGTTAGCAGCACTCCCTTTGGCAGTGCTTTTATGATTTCATTTATAATCGCTGATTTCTATTTTTCTCTTCGGCATAGTGAGTCTCCTCCTTCGGCTTTTTACTAGTTTCATTTTTACTTTACCTCCTCTTCGTGACATAAAATAAACGTGCGGATTTTTCAACTGGATTTACGCAGTTGAAATGCCACACATTGTTTCTATATATATATGAAATATCTCAAAATTTCAAGTGGTCGAATTTCCAGATATTTTTGTATTAGTGTATATGGAGCAGTTTGCACAAATATCATGCGAATGCTAGTCTCCGTCTCGAGCGATTGTAGTGTGGGTTCCTCTTTTTCTAACATCCCTTCTAATTGTATGGTCCTAAGCCATGCCAATGGTTTTTCTCTCTGAAAAACAGCCTGTCCGCCACAAACTCGGCAAATTTACGGTAAAATTTCAAGCCAGTAGCCATCTGGGTCTTGAATGAAATAGATGCCCATAGCTTCATTTTTCAAAGCAAATGCATTCCATCTCCTTATGCTTTTTTATGTAGCTTCTTCAAAATTTTTCCGCCTGAAATGCCAAGTGGAATTCACACTCTCCCAAATCGTAGGGCCTGAGGATGGTCTCTCAGCCAGGTAAGTTCCAACTCAAAATCACCGACATCACTCTTTAGGTACACAATGATAAACCCGTCGCTAGCCATTCGTCTCACCTCGTGTAAATCAAGTGCTTCATTATAGAATCGAAATGGACAGATCCAAATTAGACACATTTAAATTCTCGTGAATCATCTTAAACTTCATATCTCTTCTCCTTTTACTGTTTCTGTATTATTCTTAATTATCCAAAATAGACAAATATAAATTCTGTCTCTGATTTAAATATCTTGCAAACATATCTGACTTATATCAATTGCCTCCTTTTCGTACTTTAATTATATATTTTTACGGTTGATTGTATAATCAACCGAAATCAGAACAAAGTCTCTTAAATTATTCATGATTTAGAGACTTTGTCTGATGATCTGAAGCAATCCTTTTTTCGGATTGCTTGGTTTAATGATATAATATGTATGTCCTATCCCTCTAAAGGAGTGATATGTTGATTAACTGGACACTTTTCATAGCGGGAAATGTTATTTGCCCTATAGTCGTTGGTCTTATATTGCATTATGCAATACAATTCCTAGACAATAAAAGAAATAATGTTTAAAAGGGAAGAGCGGCAACTCTTCCCTTTTTGTCCTTGATATATTGTATATCGAACACTCTTCATCTGTATACTTGTATTATACCACCCCTTAAAAGAGGTGTCAAACAAATTAATAAATGGTGTTACGTCTTTAATATCTTTTAAAACCATTCTTTATTTTTGCATTGCCGAATTTTCTTGTAGAAACTCCATCCCTTTTATTGTTAGCCTAGGCTCTATAGCTTTAAATCCACAGCCACCCACATAATTGACTCTTTTCAAAGTCATCAATCAATCCTTCACCAATCATTGATTGTAATATTCTATTTCTTCTCTCATCTGATATTTTTAATGCCTCTAGAAATGTACCATCAAATCGGTTGCTGTCCATAGACGCTTCAATTCCAACCAGTACCTTATACACTACTTTAAGGTTATCCATTATATCACCTCTTTTATATCATCTATTGTAATATCAATAGTTTCCCAAGTGCTAGGATCGTCACCTACATCAGCAAGAAATTGAGTATCGCTGAACACTTCAACAACCGCTACTTGTCTGCCATCTTTTAAAAACTACTGTATCATATTGTTTTTATATCCACTTTACTTCACCTCCGTAATAAATGCTGTAGTCATATGTGTTTTTCCATCACTTTCAATCCAAGCTACTAGTACATTAACTGGTTCTTTTATTTTTATTATAGAATATTATTTGTTATTCATATATTTTACCATGAGGAGTTGTCCCCTTTTCATTTTCTCCAGCAAACAAATATTTTTTCAAATTTATTTTTGTCAATAGTAGCTGTGTCAATACATGTAAATTAAGCTTTTTAAAAGCATTAAAAATAGCTCTATTCCTTGGTTATAAGTGCCACACTCTCAACATGAAACGAGTGAACACTAAGCATGTCAAGTAGCTACATTCGTATGTTGGAACATATCGATCAAACTATTTAACGATAGCATAAGGTTATCGTTAAAAGGTAATACCTCGACAAACCGAGAATTGTAAGCATCAAGGTCTATAAAAATAAGGTCCGCATTCTTCCTCATGTGTCTTCATATATGTCCATGACCAATCGGATGCTACTACATATATTTCGCTAAATTTATCTATATATTCGGAATCCATTTCTTTCTCAAGAAATTTAAGAGATGGTTCATCTTCCCATAGAGAAAATACTTAGCTTTAGATTTATCCACTTTATCAAATTCTTTTCTTTGCACCATCCCCCGATTAAGTACTTACCTTTATCAATAATCTCCCAAGAAAAATGTGCCAAAAGAAAATTGCCACTTCCCGTAACTTTCTTTCTTAAAAAGTGATTTTGATACATGATTAGCAAAATGATATAACCATTCTTTTTCAAAATCCATAGTAATCCTCCACAAACTCTACTTTGTATTCGTATAAAAATAATTCCCATTATATAATTACATAAACTCTTTAGCAAACTTTGCGACAAGCTCATGATCAAGAGCAGTGGCTAATGTTTCTTTATTATCATTAGCTGTTGGTATCCAATTATATGATCCGTGCAATACATAGCCCATCTCTATGATACATACGCCTTTATTTTCTACACTTTATTTACTTAACGGGTGCTACTTTTGACATCAATGCTACCGTCTCCACATGGCTCGGTTCTCCAATGAACAACCTATTCAACACCTACTGTACAAGGGAATAGTGGAACACCAATTTTCACCTTAAAAGGATATGTCGAACCGATACGAGTGTTGAGTTAACCTATTACTCGTATAGGCAAATAGGGTAAATGCCTATTACCTAAATTTCAATTTTCAGTGCAATCCAACTGACGAATTAAACTGAAATTTGCCGCTCTTTTAAAGAACTGACACATCAGTTGTTTTTTATTTTTGCTCTCTAATCGAAAGAACAGTTGCCATTACTATAATAATTATTTTACAAGCATAAGTTATATTTTGATTACCACCTACTGCTAATTGCGAGAAAACATTTATTAACGAATGTGTCATCACACATATCCACAAACTGTTTGTCTTTATAAATAATGCGGATAAAATAAAGCAATTAGTCAACAATCCAAGCAAAAATCCAAACGCCTGTACTTGTGGCAATGTTCCTTCAATGTAGAAATAAGAGAAAATGCCATATTCCCCATAAAACAAAAAGTAATTAAAGTTGAACTAATATAACTATGGCGTTCCATCATAATTGGTTGAAAAACATATCTCCACCCTGCTTCTTCAATCCCACCAAAAAGGATTGCTTTAAGAAATAAGATAATCGGAATATACCACGCATTCAACGCTAATTTTCCATCAAATGCAACATAGCAAAATCCAAAAAAACAAGAATACAATAACAAATAAATAACTGCTGATGTTTTGCTTTATAGCGAAAAATCCTTTAATATTTTTCTTCTGTACTGTACTTTTTGTATCTAAGTGCAATAATAGTTCCCCATAGAGCAGCTGAAACTCCACCTATTCCAATAGCAACCATTCCCATTGGCGTTGTATAGTCTACATCCATACCCAAATTACGCAATATAAAAACTATAATACATATCATCCATATTTGCCCTAAGGTTCCTAATGAATAAAGAAAAATTGCCTTTTTCGACTCATAAATTTTCTCCTAAATTCAAATTTGTCTATTCCATTAAATTGTGATTTATTATTGTTCACTAAATCAGAATTTTATCTCTCTACCGTGGATTCAGATATGTAATCGGATTCTGTGCCGACTGGTTTAACTTATGTCCAGCTATCGACTTCCCAATGTAGAATGATTCATTCTCATCAAACGAAAAGTCCGATAAATTATCAATGCCATAAAAATTCCCACACACTTCGCATTTTATAATACATTTCATCTGGATTCAAAAGGATAAAGACTGATTATTCCATTTTTTTAACCGATATTTTTTAAATAAAGCATATAGATAATACCTCCACTACTGTTTTAGTACTACCTATATCACTCTTTTTCCCCTATACTATTAAGCAATATAGACCACAAAATGTACCTAATTTCCATTAACAAATTGTGTTAATTATGTTTTTAGAACTGTATTCGGTTTTCTTTTCTTTTTAGACCATCTTCTGTTTGCTCCACATTACTACGTTTATTTTTCCATAAATCACAAGTAAACACTTCTGTATAATCTACCCAATCCCAATGCTCTTATCTATCCAACTATAAAAATACCAAGATTTTATTCACTTTTTAAGGCGTATTTCGCAGTTTGATTCTCAATTCTAAAAATCTCGGAAATCCCCTTATTTCTTGCCTTTTTCACACTTTTTACTTGTGTGCTTTAGTCAACAGAACCACGCACTCAACATGAAATGAGCGAACACTAAGTATATCACGTAGTTACGTTCGTATGTAGGAACATATCCACATACTTTTAACGATAGCATAATGTTATCGTTAAAAAGGTATTACCTCTACAAGCTGTGAGTCATCTATTTTTGATGGTTTTGAAAAATAGTAAATATACTCCAAATACAAACTTGATTGCTGCATCAATATATGCAACTAACACCAATGAAATATCAGTAAAAAAATATAAGCTACGGCAATATTTATAGTACAAATAATCCCCAAATATATCATTGATTTTCCATGCACAAAATAATATGGAAAAATGCAAAGCTGTCGCCATTAATGCACCTAGCCAAATTAATCGCCAATTCTCAGTTGCAAGGTCCCCCTAAGAAAACCATTAACACGAATAATAAAAATAATCGCATACAGAGAAACTTTATCTTGAAATTTACTCGACGAACCGTTGGATAGTTTATTCAACACTTTTTTTATTCATATTTATTGAGAAAAACTGATAACATATCCAATGCAAAATACTTGCATATTGATGATTTGTTTTTCCTCCTGTTAAAGTTGCCAATGAAATAATCACCCTGCTACAATTAACCATAAACCACAGGCTCTCTTATAATTAAATTCCAACTTTTCATCTTTATTATAATTTAAAAGAAACATAAATACCTCCCTAAGATTTCTAATTTCTCTTTGTTTAAAAATAAATCCCACTATAGTTTCTCAGTGTCTACAGAATAGCCCAATATGAGCCAAACTTTGTGGCACCAGATATACGACCCTCTGTGCAAAGGACCTATATTCTTCTAACTATAATATCCCATTTTTCTGATGTTTGCTTTATTGATAAATATTCCATCATGATCACTTCGTAAATAACTTTACAGCTACACTCATTAACAATAGTATATTACAAACCACGAATAAATTCAATCCAACTGTACTTAGATAGTATCCTTCAGACCAAAAATGCCTATTTCCAAATTTATATTTTAAGTTTGCGTGTTTGTCAAGCTATCATTAGTCACACTTTTTCCTTTGAGATAACCCATAAATTGTGATACACTAATTTTAGGGTGGTATACTTACTAGCATATGTACCTGGTCTGGCATAAGATGACCTTCTAGTATTTCTACACCTTTATACGAACATAATTGTCTCATAATTTGGCCCTATACTTTGTTTATACTGATTATATATTATTTTTTTCGCCTGTATTTTGGTGTAAATACTATATGATATTTGCATATCCATTTTGTGTGAGATAAGCTGTTCGCTTTATTAGCTATAAAGTCACCTTCCTATTCGTCATTATTGAGCTTGAACAATTCAATTATACTATGGAATGAGTGATTTTTGTATAACATCTGTCCCGCGCACCCACATAGCGGGTGGATTATTGTTTCTGAACACTTTGCGTTCTCAACAGGGACACGTTCCTAATGAAAAACAGAGTCAGGCTTTTTGAAAGCCAACTCTGAGTCATTTATTATATAAATTTAAGTTGTCTGGATTGACAAAATTACCATAGAAGGCAAATTTACAGAAAAATTCTATACTTTCGATTGTATATAACATCCCTGAAATTATTCTAATTTTCCTTATATGTGCTGCAATTTTGCATAAAATACTACCTACTTTTGATTGTCATATTTGATATTTTAGCTGTAATACATTTATTTTACTCAATCTTTTCTGTATCTATCATCAATTTGTTTATATTTTTGCGTCATTATTATTGTTCATTTCTTTGCCATCGTCATCGATGCCCAATATTAAAAATTTCAGTTGTTAAGAACACAAATCTGTAAGTGTACAGAGTAAAAAGTATAATCATTGTAAAGTGTAAAATATAAATGAACAATTAGTGGAATATAATAATGTACAAATAAGAAAAATATGATACTGTATTCGTGGAGGTAAATGCACATGAATACAGTACTATTAACTCAACTAAAAATATTAAAAATGAGCGACATTAAACCAAATTTTTTCAGAGCTTGCAAGGTTATATGAAATGGACCGAAGAACTATTAAAAAAATACTATGAAGGATATGAAGGAAAACCTAAAAATAGATATAAAACTAGTAAATTAGACAAATATAAAGAATTAATAGGTATCAAACTTGCAAATTATAGTCAATGTCAGGTCTGTTTATGAATATTTAATATCTGAAATAGATTCTGACATTGGGACATACTCTAATTTCAATAAGTATGTTAAAAAGAAGGTTTGAAACCAAGTAAAAACTCCCAAAGGGTTCCCACGATATGAAACGTCACCTGGAATACAGGCTCAAGTTGATTGGAAAGAAGATATATCTATAAAAACAAATTCGGAAAAATATTCACGTTTCACGTTTTTAGCTACAAGTTAGGTTATTCAAGATATCCAGTCTTCATTTACAAGTCAAGTCGTACAAGAGAAGATGTAATTGACTGCCTTATTGCATCTTTTAAAAATACTGGTGGCGTACCTAAGGAGATTCTTTTTTGACAACATGTCGTCACTTGTAACTTTTTAAAGATGGGCATGCAACAATTAGTCCTAAAAATACAGGCTTTCGCCAAGGATTTTAACTTTAAAAATCAAACGATGTAAGCCATATCATCCTTTCACTAAGGGTAAGGTTGAAGCTGCAAATAAATTCATTGCTTGGATACTACCATATGAAGGCGAGTTTGAAACAGAAAAAGACCTAATTGAAATATTATCTGGTATAAACAAGAAAGTATGCACTAGGATTTGCTATGAAACAGGACTTACACCAGTACTATTACTGCAAAAGAAGCAGAGTACCCTACAACCACTGCCTGATATAAATATCGTGGAATCCTATACAGCAAAAACTCGACGCACGACCGTCACAAAAGATTCCATGATTACCTATTTAGGTTGCAAATACTCTGTTCCACATCAATATATTGGTAAAAACAGTTTGCCTATCTGTCACCAAAGATATGTTATACATATATTATAGCACAGATTTGCTAACCATGCACAGTATAAGTAACCGAAGGTTAAATTACAAAGAGGAGCATTACAAGCAACTACTCAAGTATTCTATCAAAAATGAAGATTCTATAGATGAGTTAGCTGAAACTAATTTAAGGCAGATGGATGAATTTCTTTAAGGAGGAAAAAAATATGTCATCACATCAAAAATTATTAAATGGACTAGAAGAGATTGGTATAATATGTATTCAAGATCATATTGATACCTATATAGATCCTCGTAAACCAAGGGGAAAAATCCTTTGGAGAGGCTCTTTGAAGAGCTTGTTGAGATCGAACGTGTCTACCGACAAGCGAAAAAAGGGACAGTATTAATTTACATATTGCTAATTTCCCATTCCTAAAAACCATTGATGATTTTTGACTTCGGATTCCAACCAGGAATCAATAAAAAGAAGTCTTAGAACTAAATAATCTAGGTTTTTTTGGAAAAAAATATGAAAATATAATATTTGTTGGTTCTAGTGGAGTAGGAAAGACTCATTTAGCTACATCTCTTGGTATTAGCTGTACTGAAAGCGAGATACCAAACATACTTTATATCCTTTGAATCCTTAATCTCACAACTAAAAAGGCCTTAAATGAGAATAAGCTTGAATCACGATTAAAAGTTTTATGCCAAATACAAGGTTTTAATTATAGATGAAATTGGATATATGCCAATTGATAAAGATGCTGCTAACATGTTTTTCAGCTAATCCCTGTATTTGACACTTTTTGATGATAAAAGTAGGAAAGGCTAGTAATACTAATACTTACTTTTTCTATTTTTGTTTAAATTTTGCGTAATGTTCTCATTTTGTTGTAGCTTTTAAAAATTTTTTTCATATTTTTTTCTGTTATAATTTCATAGTCTAGCCTATATTCAAAAACTTCGAAGATATCATCACTTATCTGAGTTCTATTAAACGCTGGTATATAGTCATTCTGCTTAGTTTTAAGCATATTCATTTCTCGTAGAGTTTTTGTTATTTCGCTTACTGTATATTTATTTCTAACTTTACTTCAAGGATTCTATATATTGTAAGAGCTAAAAAGCAAATAAGAAAATGAGCTTTTATTCTCTCATCATTAGCTAAGATATATCGGTCTAGCCTTGAATTCACTCTTCATTATTCTGAAAACATTCTTCTATTTGCCATCTGTTTTTGTTTATTTGAGCTATTTCATGAGCTTTTAGCCTCAAGGTTTGTAACAACAGCATAGAAGCCATCATACAGGGATTCTTCCATTATTTTGTTTTCATCAAGGCTTACTATTGATTCTATCTGCTATTTCTCCATCTGATGTAACTTTTTGTTTTCACTGAATAAACCTTCTTATATCATTATCACGAATTTTCTTAGCAGCTAGAGAACCTTTTTATTAGTTCATTAGCTCTGTGTATCTGATTTGATCTAATGTTTCTATGATAGTCTCTGTATTTTTATACTGTATGTTACTATAAGCTTTTTCTTCAAGTCCATTTTCATTTATCCATCTTTCCTTATAGAATATAGTGTCTCTATTTTTCCTCTTCGTCAATTTCATTGATATTATATGATATAGTAGAGCCGTATTTTTCCAACCATTAGGATCAAGAGACCATTCTTTAAGATGTTTCTAATTTTTAAGACTCTGCGTAGTTATGTAAGCCCTATCCTTGATAGAGTTGTACTTTTTATTTGCATTACTCGAAAGACCAGCATCAGTCGCACTATGAATTTAGATAGATTAAAAATCTTCGATTATTTTCTTTTCAAGAGGCCCTAAGAGTGGTTTGTTCATTAGTGTTTCCACTGGTTATATCAAAGGTTAGTGGAATTCCATTGCCATCCATAAATAACCCCATCTGCACTAATGGATTAGGTCTGTTTTCTTTGGATCTCCCGTATTGTCTTAGTTGACCTTCATCATCAGCTTCTTCGATTTCAAAGAAATAGTTTGTACAGTCATAGTAAAGAACACTAGCGTTTCTTTGAGTAACTTTGGTGCTATTTTTATACAATTGCGACTGTATATAGTCACTTTCTTTATTCAGAACATCAAGAGCTCTATAGACCTGATGTAGGGTCAAATTCAGGATCTTCAATAAACTTTTTAGATTCTTCGAGATGCATTGAGTTTAGAAACTAGGGAAAAAGAATTCTAGTGTATATCAATCTTGAAAGAATGCTATTAAGATTATACTCGAATTTACCGTTTGAACTTATTTTTACAAATCTTATTAAGTCCAAGGCTATGGTAAATTGATTGAAGTGGTAGGTATCCTCCGTTAAATATTCTTTGACGATTGCTTATGGTTTGCTGAGGAAAAAGCTTCATATTTACTAAGCATAATTTCAGTCTTTTTCCTTTTCTATTCTATTCAAATTGGCTATATAATCAAGCTCTCAAGCTTTAGCGTCAGCTACTCCGTATTTTTCCATTATCTCTGTTTCTGTTCCAAGTTTTTCAACAATAACAGTAGTTCTAGAATTTCCTTTTTTTATATCCTTCTGAACATAGAAGGAAGAAGCGTTAGCAGATTTAGATACAAAGTAGTCTCATAATTCACCTCACAAAAACATATATACTTATATTATATCATACATTGCGTGCATTGCGAAGACATAAATTTTAAAATTTGACAAAAAAATTAAGGCTTTTCAAGCCTTTGAATAGTAAATCTTCGATTACAAGTGTCAAACTCCCGAGCTACATCTCTTGGTATTAGCTGTACGAAAGCGAGATACCAAACATACTTTATATCCTTTGAATCCTTAATCTCACAACTAAAAAGGCCTTAAATGAGAATAAGCTTGAATCACGATTAAAGTTTTATGCCAAATACAAGGTTTTAATTATAGATGAAATTGGATATATGCCAATTGATAAAGATGCTGCTAACATGTTTTTTCAGCTAATCGCTAAAAGGTATGAAAAAAATACTACAATTGTGACAACAAATATGCCATTTTTCCAAATGGGGTGAGTTCTTTGTCTCGTCGACTCTGGCCAATGCAGTTTTTAGATAGACTTTACACCATTCTAAAATTATATCAATAAAAAGGCCCCTCATATCGTCTTAAAGACAAGAGATCCTTCATTGATGATAAGAGAGTTGATGGATAGTTGATTTCCCAAATTGTACATTTTTATTTTTCCATTTTTTTGTACATTTTAATATTGACATTTACAATCATAAATAGCCATACATGAGATAATATAGATTTAAGTATATCACACATGATGTCATTAAATATTAGCATGAATGAAGTTAACAACAATAAGATACCCATATTTACATTTGATTTAAAAATACCTAATGTACCTTTTCATCCTCTAAAATTGTCTTCATATTTTTGTTTTTATCTTTAAAAACCATAAATGATTGGCATAATCGTACTATACAGACCTATGATTACGGTCACAATTGTGATACTAAGTTCTAATGTTGATATAAAAGTTTTTACTACTGTAAAACCCCTTGCCACCACTAAAATTATTACTTCTATAATCAATGATAAAGCAAGTAAAAAGCCTGTTCTTCCAAAATAGACTTTAAATTTTTTTAATACTTGACATAACCTCACTTCCTTTTTATTTATATCGATTTTTCAAAAGTTTCTATCATTTTATCTTTTGCCTCTTCAAAAATTATTGATCCCCTTACTCCTATACTATATTCGATAAAATCGTGTTCATTCGCATTAAATAATTCCAGCACTTCTTTTTACCATTTTCATAAGTCGCAACTCTTGCAGAAGTAATATTCTTGCTTATTGATGCCAAATCTTCTATGTATCTATCTACCAACTCTTTATTTAGGCATTCTTCTTTACCTCTCCTAGAACTCAACTCCAAATAATATGAATTCACAGAATCTCCTTTTTAGTTGATGAATGGTATTTAAAAGTGGTCCTTTTTATCTACGTCAATATCACTAATGTTATTAACTCTACATTTTTAACTTAGTAATCGGTCTATTATTGATTTTATCGGTTACCTTTTTGTCTGGAATCTCATCAATAGAAATTACATAATTAGATTCGGTCAACATTAAACAATAACTCTAATCTATTGACACTTAGTGAAAATCTGTTTTGTTGTACCACAAGTATTTTAGATTTTAAATCATATAAAAACATCATATCCTCACCTATATACTCATCATCTTGTAGTTCAATTACATCTGTATCCTCCTTTTATATTTTTTTGTTCTGGCTTAAGTCTATAAATCTGACCAACATAAAATCTATACTTATAAAATCCCAAATTTTTCTCAATTTTACACATAAATTCATTTTCTTCTATGACTTCATTACTATTTATCTTTTCATCATAAAACAATATCCACTCTCTAATATCAAAACCAGCATCTTTATTTTGTATCGATATTTATCTTTTTAACTGTGTAATAATTGTATTTAATTTCCTTCTTTACTAGCTGTTCCACTTCTTGTACTCCTTTTAATATAATTGTCTTACTTAGACTATATCAAAGGGAACTGTTTTTCACAATATATTATAGACTTTTTAATTAAAAATATAAATTTAGCATTGTAAGAGGATCTCTCTCACCAACGCTAAAAATTATACAACCTTTTTATTTTTTTAACTAAAATATATCCTACTAATAGTTTATCGACTAATTATCATTTATAAGACTAATCTATTTTTATTGTCATAAAAATAAACTGGAAAATCATATCCATCCTTCGATAATACTTCATATGCTATTCTAGTTGCAGCATTAGGGTGTGTTAACTCTTTTCATGGCTGATTTACATTCCATATTATGTGCATAATTGGAAATATGCTTATAGTACTTCGCCCAAAAATATATCATAGTTTACTACATTAACATATGCCACAACAAAAGTAGCAGTACCTAATGCATTATAATTATCTATAGCTTTCTTTATATGTTCATCAATATATTTTGAATTAACACTATCCAGTTTTAATCCCTCAAAAACAGCTATTTCTTTACCATTTTTGTAAGTAACAAATCGACCTCTCAGCGCATTTTCCAGAAATTGAAACTCCATGTCGCGTTTGATCTTTAACCTCGTTATACCCCATAAAGAAAAGTGCATCACGAAAATAATCGTTTATACTATTTTCAAGACTTGTATTTGTGTACGATGAATTTGAACATAGTCGTTCGCTTACCTGGATTAAATCATTTAAAACTTCTTCTGCTGTTAAAATATCTGCATTTAATCTATCTTCATTAGACCGTGGTAAACCTAATGCGCTTTCTTCAGAAGGTAAACAATAAATTTTTCTTACTAAAAGCCCTGAACCATTTGGGGTTAAAGCTATATTAATAGCATTTTTCAAATCACTTTCTAATTGTTGCAGTATCTCTATATCATTTTGATTTACCATCTATAGTGAAATCTAAAAGCATGTTTGTCCCAATTATTCCCTCTTGTCAATCCTGCATAATAGGCTAATCCAACATCTTGATATGCATATGTACATCTAGCAAATGCAGTTGCAAGGTCACTATTTTTCTGTTGCAAATACTGTAAAATCCTCTCATTGAAATTATCTGGTATTTTATAAGTAAAACTATATGAACCCATTTTATATTACTCCTTTATTTTTCTATATATCTATTAATTCACCAAAAATAGTACAATCCCAGCAATCATTTTATTACCTTATTTTTACAAATAACTTATAATTGTTCCAGCATATTCATATTTATCGATATTTTTGATTTTAAACTAACTTTGATCCTCTTATTTATTTCTTTCAAAATTCTTTTTTACTGCTGTTCCAATCATTGGTATTATATATGTACTTAATAAATAAACCTAGTGTAAGTATTCTATTCCTAAACTTGTTATGAATGTCAAAAACTAAATAAGAATAGTTAAAATAAAGATAAAACAGAAATAATATTAATTTTCATAATATATATCTAGTCTCTACTAAAGCGTTTTTTTAACTATCTTAATGTATCCATTTTTGCTTCTCATAATTCAGATGCATATTGTTAAATAGCTTGCTTTTTCTGTTAACTACAAAGTTCTCTTTAATTATATTGCGAATTTTTATTGTGCTATCTAGAGCATTGAAAAATTTAAATCAAATTTCCAATACATATTCCTTTATTTGCTCATAAGTATTTTTTTGCTTTTCAGTATTTGTAAAATCCATATTATTCCTCTATTTTTATAGTATTAAATACTTATCCACATCAAATTTTTATTATATTAAGGTTTTCGTTGTTGCTTTCTTCCAATCTAACTTGCTTCACTCCTTCTGATGGACATCCTTTCATAAGCCGTAGTACATCTACTACAATTACTTTCAGACCTTGATAGTAGTGTCACAACTTCAACATACAAATTTTATGAAAATATATTTAATAATTTATATGTTTTTATTCATTTAATTCTATAATATTTTTAAGCTATTTTTTAATATGCTGTGATTAATCTAATTTCTTTTTAGATATATATTCAAATGCAAAAATAATCTATGCTCATTTACATCTATCAATGTATTAAATCTTACACCATAAATATCTAGCCTTATATTGAAAATATTATTAGATAGTGATTCACGAACTACATTTTTAAAAATCATCTAAATCACTAGCTTGTCCATTAAAAAGTTTTTAAAACATGTGATTTATTTAAAGTTAAGTAACTGTGTTTGGTTTCATCTACTACTAGTGAATAACTTTTTAAAAATTTTCTGCTCTATTTGGATTTAAAATATAATTTGTAAAAATCTTCAATTCCATAATAAACATTGGTATGATAATTATACGTGAGAAATGAATCAAATAAATAATCAATAATAAATACTTGTCTTATTCCTTTAGGTAAAAATCAGAAAAGAAATTTTCTCCACATTCTTCGGGAACTGACATAATGAATTTATCTTTAGCTTTTTAACCCCTACAGAAGGTAAAAAGTAGATTCACTTTAGCTAAATTATTTCCAAAAAGTAATATTTTTGTAACATATATAATATTCTTCATTTTCAAATATATCATTAATATTCTTACTCTGATTTTTCAGTTAGATTTGACATAAGAACAACAAAGTAATCACTTTTATATGGTTCAATTTTTTTGTTTTATTATCTTTATTTATATAATTAATAATTTCCTTATACCCAACTCTATTAAAAGTAAATCCCCTGAAAATATACTTGTATTCGTTTCTTTTAAAATTTTTATAATCAAAAATACGGAATAACTTTTCAAAAACCAATCTCCCCAAAAACATTCATCACACTTTGAATAATCGTATAAAAATAAAAAGTCAAAATGTTTTTTCCCATCTGGAGGAATTAATGCAGATTTTAAATCACTATAATTAATGCTATAATCTTCTAATTTACTTTCCAGTTCTATAAAGCTTAATCGTAGAGAATATTTTATCATTAGGCATATTAAATTCACTTTTTATAACATCATGCAATACACTCCACTGATTTCCAAAACAATGTAATTCTAATTTTTCGTTGACATATTCAAACTCCTTTATATTGATAAATTTATTGTGATAAAAATTTACATCTATTTTATAGAAATAATACAGTCATTACAATTTAACATCAAACCAGAATAATATATTATTTGTTGATTGTATAATCAACCTCTAAAAATAAAATTTAAATATTCTTTACTTGAAGTCATTTTTCTATCTCTCTAATTACTGAAAAATTTCAATAGTCCATTTTCGTCAAAACTTAAAATTTGGACCCCATGCAACTTCCCAACAGTATCCATCTAAATCCGAAAATATGCATGATATCCACCCCAAAAACTTCCTGTGGCTCTTTTTATAATTTTTTTCCACCTGCTTTTCTTACTAATGCAATTACAGTCTCTACATCTTCTTTATGTTCAACATTGTAGGCTAATGTAATTCCTGAAAAATCCATTCCTTTTGGTGGATTATTTTCATCAATATCTTTTTGCTAATTGTTCCAAAGGAAATAGTTCAAACTTTGTCTTGAGTATCAAAAAGCATACTGATGGATTATTATCTCTGCAATCAGTCTTATATCCTAAACCATCTCTATAAAACTTTATTGACCTTTCCATATCTTTCACACCTAAACAAATACAAAGTAATCTTGTTCATCGTTACCTCCTATGAATTCTTATTTGTCAGTTACAATCAATTTACTTGCCAACTTGTAAACTTGTTTTATCTCTTTACTTTCTAATTTCCAGCTATCAAGCTCAATTTTAATCAACTCCAGGAATTTCTTACTAATATCCCTTAAAGCATTTCCAACTGATTTTCTCACATATTCTGCTTGCATCTTCTTTTAAGTTGGCAATCCTTTCAATAGCTTCATTCGGATTTTCCTTGAAATATGGTCTACTTGTCCATATTCTTAGTCCCTCCGTAACAGCTCTCCTTGTATTAGGATTATTGTTTTTTTAACCATTCATCAATTATTGGAAGTGCTTTTTCATATCCTTTTTCTTGCAGAATTCATCAAATGCCTTTGCCAACACTTCCTGAACTCTCCAATTATCATCTTTGGAAACTTCATCTCTCATAAATGCTAAAATATCATCTTGTTCTGATAAATATCCAAAAAGAAATACACCGTACATTCTAACTTGATATACATTGGATTTATAAGCTAAAAATGCCATTTTACTATGCTCATTATCATTAGATTTGTAATCGGCAAAGGCTCTTTTTCTTCCTCTTTGAAAGCCATTTTCTATCAAAGAAAATTCTTTTTCTAAACTCGCAATATATTCTTTTCATGAAGCTTCTCCTCCTAGATAAATTTCAATTTGTCTTTGTTTTAAAAATAAATCTCATTATATAATTCCATAAACCCTTTAGCAAACTTCGCATAAGTTCATGATCGAGTGCAGTGCTCAGGGTTCTTCATTATTTTTCTTTATATGCAATGCATTCACATGCTTCACTTCACCCTTTAATTTTTATTGTTCTATCATAGGAATAAGCCTTAGTTTTTCTACATTTTATTTAAATCTTGAGTGTCATTGTGGTTTTGATACACCCTCAGTCAGCAGTGAGCACGTAGCCAATCGAAATTCGATTCACTCGTTCTCTTAGGTAGGCTTTTGTATGGGCAGTACCATCTTTTTAGTTTGTGTGCAATGCCGACTTAACTAAAAGAGTAACTGCCTCAACATGTGATAATATTTTTCTTTTATACTAATAAACAAAATGCAACTGAAAATCATTTTAAAATGATACTGTAGAACAGAAAGATTTTCGCCAGTTCCAAAAGAAACTACATTCATCACTCCACTTTAAATTATAATAGATATCCTGATCTAAATTTTAAAATGTTGTTTCCTTACTAATTCTATTACTCGCCAATATAGTATAAATTAAATAACCAATAAAAATGATACTAAAAATAACATTAATTTTTAACACAAAATAGAGATTTAACAAATTTGCGAACGCATGAAATAATATACAGTATCCCACAGATTTCGTTTGACGGTAAAGAAGTCCTAAAAACAAAACTTAAAAAAATAATGTATATATAAAAATAAAACAAAAGGAAATCCTTGATGACTTTCTCCAACTATAAACCATAAAGGCAGATGCCAAATTCCCCAGATTGAACCTACAATCAAATTAGATTGCCAATAAGTATATTTTTATCAAGTAAGGGTTGTAGTATACCTCTCCATCCTAATTCTTCATGTCCACCACCATTAGTTGTATAAAGAATAATGGCATTAGATAAATTGATACTCCATTCAATTCTAAGGAAGATACAGAAAATAGTATCAAGATTGCTAACAAATGAATAATGAAATAAATACTACTATTTTTTTCTTTTTATTAAATACAAAATGTTTTAAATTTTATATTATTACTTTTCATATAAAAAGCCACTTGCAATAGCTGGACCAAGTGCGCCTACTATATGTAACATTCTCCCTATAAATGTTTCTAATCCCAAAATATGAGATTGAGTAAAGATGGCAAGAAGTCCCCAAGCTATATAAGTAATTCCAAATGTACAATAAAGATAATTTTTTTAAATTCTTTTTGTCAATTTCTGTCATTTTATCACCCTTATCTTGATTATTTTATGAATAACATTTTTACTGCTTCTTAGTTGCTGTCGATTATAACTACCTATATTCTATCACAAAAACACACAAAAGCCTTACAATCAAAGCTTTTCATTATTGATTCATACCAAGCTTTCTAGGCTTTCACTAGCAAAAGCTACACACTCAGCAGTTCGTTGTTAACGTATCGTTTCGTCGTAATCTCCTCACTCTACGACAGCTATCGCATGGGCAGTATCACTGCTTCCACATGGATTGAGTGAACACCAAGTATGTCAAGTAGTTGCGTTCGTATGTGTGAACATATCCACATACCTTTCAACGATAACATAAGGTTATCGTTAAAAGGTATTACGTCGACAAACTGAGCTTTATCTACTAGATTTCATAATATCTATAGCAAACTTTCCACTTGCAGCAGCAATAGGAAGTCCTCCACTAGTTTGAATCCATTGACTTGCTAGATACAAATTATTTAAACCTTTAATAGTCTCTTAACATGCTTGTTTTTTTATATCCTTTCTGTGGATTAAAACTCATGTAACCCTCTTTATATGCATTACACCAAGTTGTGAATGTGACTGGAGAATACGTTCCAAGTACGATAAGTTTCCCTTTAAGCTGAGGGAACTTTTTTTCAACCCTTAATCTCAATTCATCTGCAATTCTCTGTTTTTTTCTTGATTATATTTCTCTTTATTATTTTTAAACCAAAACCAGTAATCATAATTTTTCAGCATTTTGTAAAAACATTACACTGAATAACTCTCTTTCCCATAGGAAATAGAGTTTCATCATAATCATAAACACGCATTCCACAAAAATTGTGTATTTCTCCTGCAACATCATATTCGTCACAAGGAAAAAAATAATGCTTCCTTCAGGTAATTTCAAATCCGCTTCAGTAACTATTCCAAATGCAACCTGATAACCTGTATTAGAAACATATCCCTGTGGATTATCATACATATACCTAAGATTCTTATCTAAATACTTTTCATCAATTAAATCATAGAAAAGAGAATGCGGGTCTGCACACCAAATATAGTTATCTGATTTGATTACCTTTCCATTATTACCAATAATACTAACAATCTGCTTATCTGCAATATTTATTTTTTTCAATATTAACACCTAAAATGTAGTTTTTCCACCCAAGGATTCAAATTTTTGCAAAGCATTCTGCTAACCAAGTCAACAGAGCCTCCCTCTGGAATAGCTGCTGTATTACTTGTATAAAAAGCATACGATGCAACAAAAGAGAGAGCAATAAAGTTGCTATTAAAGTAATTTTTAAAAATCGCTCTAATGTAATGATTTGTAAAACGATTTGTAAAATCTTCCATAGACTGTTTTCCATATTCCTTTATAGCCTTATTAGCATCTTTCATGCTCATTCCTAGTTTAATAAATTGTATTAAATTCATATGAGCAATTGAAATATCACATGGTGGCTTTTATACACTCTAAGGTTTTAACACAGTCAAAAAAACAAATTTAATTCTTTTGGTATCTTCTGGAGCAAGTTCTAAAAACTCTTTTCTTGCTTTCTCTAAATTTCTCCACAAATGTAGTGTTATTCCATCCATATTCATACAATAAAAAAATATGGCTCACGATGAATCTTTCAAACTATCAGAAATAACTCCTAGATTTTTCCCACATTTTTATAGTTGTTCATCCTTATTGCATCCAACAAGAAAATGTATACAATTATCTATATGATATCCTTGCCTGTTCCACCCTGTACACTCACCTCCAGGCATTTTTGTTTTTCATATATTTCTACTGAATATCCAGCCTGCAATGCAAATATTCCAGCACTCAATCCCCGAAACACCTGCTCCAATGATTACTACTTTTTACCCATACTGTCTCAACTTCTCCTTCTTCTACAAAAAATAAAAATTTTCTACACTGCTTAAATTAATGATTTTCACTATTTTCGCTTTTTGTCTATGTCCTATACTTTCAGTAAACTATTTCACGCCACTCTCTGATTGTAGGAAATCTTTACAAGAGAGGTTACATATACTACGCTACTTCGTTGCTCGTACAAGCAGTGTTACACATTCTCCAGTTTGCTGTCTCCAATCACCACTTTGCCTTGCCCCTAGCTCTTGGACATCTGTAGCATGGGTAGTACCATCTTTTTAGTTTTCGTCAATACCTGACTTAACTAAAAAGGGTAACGGGCCCCTCGCAATGGGTTGAGTGTCCACTAAGTACGTCTTATTGACCAGTTCGTATGTGGAAACATATCCATAAACCTTTTAACGATAGCATAAGGTTATCGTTAAAAAGGTATTACCTAAACAAACTGGAAATTATCACTACTTTGTAATAGCATATATTTCTTTTACATAATCACCAGGGTGGTTGATAGAAAACTCACCATGATACATTCCTTCTTTAATTCTAAGAGAACTACCCTCAATTATTTTTGCTGATTGTTTTTCGCAGAGCTTTTTCATTGAACTATTTTTCTTGTCCTCCCACAAAAAAATGCTCACTTTCGCATTGCTATCGCTAAGTAAATCTTTTATAGAATACATAGAGTTTGCCTGTAAAAAGCAATCATGTTTTTGCTTTTGTGATTTTGCAAGTGTCTCTGTAATAATCATCGAAAAATTCTTGATTCATTTTTAAGCGATTTGAATTGTAACTTAGAAAACCATTTATGTTTAATCAGTCCCATAGCAGTTTCCAAAAACCGGTTTTAATCATTGAGTATATCATCTTTGAGGGTACAACAAGAGCGCTTTCAACAATTGCATATTCACAAATATCTGCTCGCCTAGACATAATTTCAAGCAGAATCTGACCACCAAGAGATAATCCCCCTATTAACAATACATAACCATCAAATGTTTCGTCAATAAAGGAAATAATCTCTTTCGCATTGTCCTCTATTGTTGTAAAATCCCTATCACTTTCTGCATGACCGTCCAATACTGGAAGAATGACATGAAAATCATTTTGAAGCATTTCAGCTTCTTTACGATAATTCCACCACGATAGTCCGCCTCCGTGCAATAGAATAATAACATCGCTATTTTGTTTTTCCGAACTCTTTATAGTTCATTTTGTATAACCTCTTACATAGATTCAAATTTATCTTCGTATAAAAATAATTCCCATTATATAATTCCATAAACTCTTTAGCAAAACTTTGTTACAAGTTCATGATCAAGTGCAGTAGCTAAGGTTTCTTCATTATTATTAGCTGTTGGTGTCCAATTATATGAGCCATGCATTACATAGTCCATATCTATGATACAAAAACTTATTATGCATACGGTTATATCCTCTACTTTCCAAATCTCGGAATGACCACAACATCGAAATTATTCTCTTCCAGTTTTGAAATCATATTTTTATTTGAGTCTTCCTGCGAAACTATTATTCTTACATTTAATCCTTGCTTCTTTTTCGCTAATAACTCTTGATAAATAGCTTCATTGGAAAACCATGCAACAGCTGCCCAAATTATAAATTTAGCATCTCTAATACCCTGAATAACTTTCTCTTGAATTGCATCAAAAAGCTACATTATGCTCTGTTACTTCATCTGGTGTATCAACTACCTGTGGACGTATTTCAACATGATGCAACGCATAATCATCAGATTCCTCATATACATACTTTACTAACTCTTCTAAAATTTTCTTATTTTCTTCTGCGACTTCTAACAAAGGAACTGGAACTCGTAATTCCAATCTCCCAATGTTGATAGGGAGTCGACCCATGATTTGCAAATCCATATTGTGGAACAAAATTAACTCTTGCTCTACCTAACAACCCTCAATAGTTGCTCTCTTGATTCAATTGATTTATATTTTCTATCAAATTTCATTACTTCTTTCAGAGTTTTAATGAAAGCACTTCTATCCATTAATATCACCTTTCTTTATATATTTACCTCTTAATTCTTTTTATCATTTGGTTTCTCGGCGTCTGCAGGAATAGCCCAATATGAGCCAATCTTTGTGGCACCAGGTATACGTCCCTCCGTGCAGAGGACCTGTATTCTTCTAACTGTAATACCCCATTTTTCTGATGTTTGCTTTATTGATAAATATTCCATCATAATCTCTCCGTAAATAACTTTACAGTTACACTCTTTTAACAATAGTATATTCCAAACTACGAATAAAATCAAATTGCAAGTATATCAAAAAGACAGAACCGAAGTTCTGCCCTCACATAATAATTTATCGTTCAATATCAATCTCCATCTTTGCTTTTAAAGCAAATCGTAAACTTGTCCTCGTATACCTTTATTTCCTCGATGTACTTTCTTACCATACCTTCATCATATTCTATCAGTTGATGATTTTTCTCCTTTAAGAAAAATCCGTTAATTCTTCTATTCGTTTTTTCACACCTTCAGTTTCTGCTCTTTGTACCTGAGCTCTTTTTCTTATCTCTAAGAATGTCTATTTCATCAGCTAGTGCAGCATAATCTTTCTTAGCATGAGCAAGCTTTTACCAGTTCCTTTTGCTTTTTCCTTTTAAGATTCCGTTCAACTTCTCCATCTCAACAGAATTATCATCTGCAATTGCCATTTCTATATTATTCCTTAGGATTCGCAACATTCTGTCTGAACAAATAAGCATCTTATTAATTGCCTTAACTGTCGCATCTTGTAATTCTGACTCTTGAATGGTGAGAGCATCACAAGCTGATGGACCACGCTCTACTCTGGTACAGCACCTCCATACCGTAGATTTCTTTCCTCTATTGTTCCACGCAATTCTCCTGTAAATATCACCGCATTTTTGTACAGGTACAAATACTTGAAAGGGCATACTTGCTGGAATATACTCTTTTCTTTTTGCTGTCTACCCCACTTGTAAGATTTGCTCTTCTAGTCATTTCTTCCTGCACTAACATGAATATATCTCGGGCTATGATTGGCTCCTGACTATCCTTTACATAGTACTGAGGAACTGTACCATCGTTCTTAATTCGTATTTTTCTCAATGAAGTCTGTTGTGATTGTCTTCTGTAAAAGTGCATCACCCATATATTTTTCATTTCTGAGTATCCCTCGGATTGTGCTTAGATGCCATTTATATCTTTTGCCCCCAGTCATTATTTTTATCTTTTTTCCAGTCCATTTGCTATATCCCTAAAACTCGCACCCTCTAGGTACTCTCTGAAAATTCGTCTGACAATCTTCGCCTCATTCTCATCAACAATAAAGCTTGCCATATTCGTCCTTTGTATAGCCTAAAAAGGCTTCATGATTGACCTGCACCTTTCCTTCTTGGTATCTAAACTGTAGTCCTAACTTTATATTTTGTGAAAGAGGCTGACTCTTGTTGTGCAAGAGATGCCATGATGGTAGAAGCAGTTCCCCAGATGCTTCTAGGGTATTGATGTTTTCTTTTTCAAATATGATAGCGATATTCTTTTCCTTTAGCTTTCTAACATATTTTAGACAGTCAATAGTATTTCTTGCAAAACCTGCTGATGGATTTGGTAATAATCATGTCGACTTTACCTTCCATACAGTCATCAATCATCTCTATGAATCCTTCTCTTTTCTTAATGTTAGTTCCGAAATTCCATCATCAGTATATATCCCAGCAAGCTCCCATTCTCTATTCCTGCCAATATATTCTGTATAGTGCTGAACCTGCACTTCATAACTTCCCGCCTGTTCATCGCTGTCAGTACTAACTCGACAGTACGCTGCGACTCTTAATTTAGGTTTATTTTTCTTTACTTGTTATTCGATTACCAGCTCGTATTCTAGCAGGTATCAATGTTACGTTCTCATTCATTTTCTACCTCCATAATTTGACCATATGCATACTCTGCCTGCTTATATGGATCCTTATATTTTTCTTCTATCTTTCTAATCTTAAAAGCTCCGATTTCTGCTTTTGGATGAGGTCTATAAATTCCTATGCGATTTTGACTTCTCACATTATGTTCTCTGATTTCCTGTGCCTTTGCAAAAATAACATCATTAATAATCTGGGGATAATAAACTGTACCAAGATATACTTTATTCTTTAGAATTCTACCCTATAACTGAATGAGTCTTATCAATTCCAGCTTTCTTAGCAGCAGCTCTATAGACTTACAATCAATGTATTCTTGATAAAGAGCTTTGATTCTTTCTGCATCGGCTTTGATCAACTACCGCCATTCCATTTTCGATGCGGTATCCATATAGTGTCTGTGTCATATCTTTACCAACCTTTCTGTTAAATTAAGTCCACATTTTTAAAGCGAAAAATTATTTCATTTCTGTTATTAACTTTAATCGTATCAACATATTCTAGAAATAAGGCATCATTAAATTCTGTGATAACTTCTTTTTAGATGCAAATCTAAAGTTTCTGTGCCTCATCTAAATGACTTAAATCTCCGTTAATGCTTTTTACAATAAGCTGTTTATTTCTTGCCAGCCTATCTGCTTCTAAGGTCAACTGATTATTTTCTAAGTAAAAAACCTCTGGCTCGATATAACCAGAACTCATCAGATTTGTTAGAACTGTTGCCTGCTCCGTATTTTTCAATCTGCTCTTCCAAGGCTAGTACCTGTTTTAGTCTTTGCTTATTGTTTGTTCCCTTAAGACTCATCACAAAAGGTTTCAAAACTTGGTCATGTACAGTCTGCAGTTTACGAATCATTCTAAGAAATGCAGTCTTTATATCCTCATCACGAATGTACATCATTGAACAAGCATTTTTATCTGTAATATGTCTATTACAGCACCAAGCCACATAATCTCCACTTGGTTTGTAGTGCTGTCTCCTCTTGAAGGTCGCTCCACATTCACCACAGTAGATTTTTTTCCTGAAAATACATATCTACTCTGGTATTTCCCTGTACCTTTTTTCAATGCTTTTTCTCTTCCTCTTTGCTTGATTACTTCTGCTACCTTATCAAAGATCTCATGACTAATAATCGGCTCGTGATGATTTTTTTATAAAGGTACATATTTTTCTTCACCATAATTGATATGGCGGTTATAATTATCGTCTGTATATGTCTTTTTGAAATATCGCATCGCCTGTGTACTTCTCATTTTGTAAAATCCCTCTTACAGTAGAACCATGCCATTTAACTCCCTTCTTGCTTGGGATACTTCTATTATTTAGTTCTCTAGCTATAAGATGGGTTCCCATTCCATTAATTGTCATAGTAAAAATTTCTTTAACAATATCTGCTTCCTTTGGGACAATATTCATTTTTCCATCCTTGTTTTCATAGCCATATGGTGGATAGCTGATGATAAAGGTTCCTGCCTTAAAAACGGTTTTTATAGACCACTTACTGTTTTGTGAAATTGATTTTTGACTCACTTTCAGCTATAGAGCTTAAAATAGAAAGCATAAGCTCTGAACTCATGTGTTCAGTATCTATATTCTCCTTCTCAAAAAATAAGAAAACCTTTAAACTTGTAAGTTTTCTTACCATTTCAAGACAGTCCGTTGTCTTTCGTGAAAATCTACTGATGGACTTTGTAATTACACGATCAATCTTTCCATCTTCACAGTCTTTTAATAGAGCAAGTAACCCCTCTCGCTTTTTCTATCTTCGTTCCAGATATTCCTTCATCATAATAAATACCTGCATATTCCCAGCTAGAATTTGCATTAATATAAGATTCATAATGTTCCTTTTGTATTTCTAAACTAAGTAGCTGTTCTTCGGATTTGGTTGATACTCTGGTATAGGCAGCGACACGTATTTTTCTTTTCTTTCACTAAGCCTTTTGTAGCTTCGATTTTTTGTTATCCTTGCCATTGTCTCACCTCCTTATTTTTATCAGTACTATATATCACTCTACTTGCTGTAATTATCAAGTCATATATCCATCAAATCCTTATAAAAAGGAGAAAATTTTTCTATGTTCAATACCTTGATTTTGTTGTACTCTTCTGTGAAATAAGTCCTTGCTCAACAAAGATTGTGTTAGTTTTTGGGCTATTTCATATTCAAAAATCCTTACGCATGGCTTCCTTTGTCATCTTGCGGGAGGATACATCAATGGAAGAAGGTATGCTATTAGTTACATACATTCTCCTCACCTCCAAATCTGTCATTGATATAACATTGATGACTGCAGTATTTTTCGATTCTTATTTCCATAGGAAAAATGTCTTATCGCAATATCTACAGACGCACTCATAGCTTGCCTTTCTATCTACCTCATCCATATGGCTATTCCACCATTTGTTTCTACAGCTATCTGAGCAGAATCTTTTTTTCTTTCTTCCAACAGGCTGAGAAATTGGCTTAAGCAAAATTCACAAACGCCCAAATCTCCCTTATCTTTTTGTTTCAGTGATACCATTGCGTCTGCAAAACTTTTAATAGTATTTTTTTAGAAATATCCATTATCTTGGCTATTTCTGTATAGCTTAGCCCTCCTTCTCTTAATTCTATAATTCTTGCCTTTTCATCTTGGTTCATAGTTTCTGCTCCCTTCTAAGTATCTAAGGGAGTTTTTAAAGATGATTTTAGGATAAAAATCAAAATATTTTTCTCCCTGCATATCACAGGCAAAGAAAAATAGCTAATTTTTTAACCTCAAATAAAAAGCCTGAAGATCATTCCATTTAAGGAACAACCTTCAGGCAATTTTTCGTTAGTTTAGTTATAAGATTTCATTAACTCTTTTTGTACAGCATTATAATCATATCCTGCTGCTCTAAGTCGGTTTACTCTGTCTTGTCCATTACCCCAATCACCCTCGAATGACTTCTCTTGCGATAGTATCAATAGACTTTGTTTTTTGATGAGCCACTTAGGATTTCATTCACTCTGTTTTTGCACAGCATCATAATCATACCCTGCTGCTCTAAGTCGGTTTTGCTCTGTCACTTCCATTTCCCCAATTTCCTTCTAGAACTTCGTGTGCTAAAGGTATCTACACTCTTTGATGAAGTAACCTTGTTTTGGATAGACTTCATTTCACTTGCATCAAACACCTTATATCCCGCATTGGCATTGGCACACTTCTTTTGCATTGTCGAAATCTCTAAAGGCTCCTTTTTTGACTCTTTGAATCAGACCAAGATTTTCTTACCCTATATAAAGAAGAAGTCTCGTTCCACCAGAAGATGAACTATTTCAGAAAGCCTTTTATTTACCTCACTTGCAATATACGAAAACTTACTGCCTAGATATGGTCCTGGACAATTTGTATTGGCATACCACTCATGCTTTTGAAGCACTCCATCTTTTCCACCTGTATAGGTGCAGTTTCTAATACCATTTCTTCTACAAATATCTGTAACTAAATCAATCAGTGTGGCAAGAGTCCTATCACTTACTGGCCAATTTCCTCCATTTGCTGAATTTGCCACCTCGATTGTAACTGCTCTATTATCACACCATGAACTTGATGTACACCAAGAACGATTAGCCTCATCAACACATAAGACAATCTTATTATCATTTCCTATACCGTGAGTTACAAGATGCCTGCCTTGATGTTGGTCTAAAAATCTGGCCGATTGTAGCTGCACTAATCGCACCTAAGCTGTATGGTGATTGCTATCTTTGTAATAGGCTGATTTCTATGTCCACTATGATTTGGACTAAGCATTGTCATATTTACTAAACTACTATTACTCATGGTCTTTTCCTCCTCTTTCCTTGTCATGTAACTGTTCTAAAACTGCTTTTAATTTGTCTGGTACTGGAAGTCCGAGATGTGCAGCATTTTCAATAAGGGAAAGTCCTTCGTTTGATAGATAAAAAGAAAACAACTGCTGTTCTTAGCACACTTCCCGACTTGATAATCTGAACATCAATAATGTTTGCTATTCCTACGAGCATAAAAATAAGCACCTTTCTACAGATGCCCTTAAACCCGACAGAACTAGATAACTTCTTATCAGTTATCGCACACATCACTCCCGTGATGTAATCAATGACCACAAATAAAAGAAGTGCGAGTATTAGTCCATCGCACCCTCCTAGAAAATATCCTAGCCATCCTCCAACTCCAGCAAATGTAAGCTGAATCATACTCCAAAATTCTTTTCATATTAATTTCCTCCTAACCACATTGTCATATCCATAGATGCAAATAAATCAACTATAATCGGTAATTCATAAGTCGGTGCCAATGTTGTATAAATCACTAGCTCGTTTGTAATACCTAGTGGATATTTTTGAATACCTAATAATTTCTTTGGCTCAAGCCTTAAGGTATCTATACGAACAAATATAGATACCTTATCAAACTCGACATTTTGCATTTTTTTCTTTTAATTTATTAAACTTAAATACGCCTTCTGATTTATCCCATTCGTTCGGCTTTATATTTAACTGTATATGAAATGCCGACTTTTTCTGATTCTATATACTGCACGATAAGGTCATACATCTTTGATACATACTCTTTATTCACAACAACCTTACTTTCTGTTGTTCTTTTCAAACTCAGGTGTTTCTACGGTAGGTCTTCCTTTGAATACTCGGACTATCAAGTAGTGCAAATTTAGACTTTATCTTTTCATAAAACCTATCCAGCCCTTCCTTACTTAAAAACTTTTTAGCCATACAGAACACCTACACAAAAAGAGCATCAATCTCTTCATTTGTAATACTACTAATATCCACCGCTTTAAGGTAACCGCTAAGATCTACTGATGTTGTGCCAATCTTTTCAAACTTATCATTCAGCCAGATAAATTCATCATAGGCATCATTATCACCTTTAGCATTTGAAACAAGATAAATAGTTGCCTTTTCACCACTAGCTGGAAGTTCTTCTACCACAGAAAAACTCAATAGATTTTACATTACCAATAAGACCTTTGACTTCTTCAGTAAGCTCTGCTTTTTTTACGAAGTCTGCATAGTCCTCAAGTTCTACTACTTTCTTAGGAATAGACGCTACTTTAGCATAAGCCTCAACACCTTCCAACCCATCAATTCTATGGGGAATTTCTGATTTCTTAGCATAATTACCAGCATCTTCTAGGGTTCTCTACCTTAGTTGGAACACTTGATCTAAGTGCAAAGTTTTCAGCATCCAAAGATCTGTTACATTCTTTGGAATAGCCGTCTTTACTTCATCAAGTTCTGTCTTTTTTACAAAGGTATCCTTTAGTTTCTTCCATACATATAAAAGTCCGTTGTTGTCTAAATACTTTGCCTGCATTTTTCTTCCTCCTGTTATTTAAGTAATTCTTCAAGTTCAATGTTTGTAATTGAATTAAGTCCGAGTTCTTCAAGACTTCTGTTTCCAATCAGCTTTACTTCATTTATCTTTTGGCTGATTGACTAAGCTATTGTAGTCAGATGCACCAGAGTCTGTGACCCTGATAATCGTTTCAAAAGATGTATCCATCGGTGCATCTCTTTTTAAAAGCTTGCATTAATTTCTGCCATTAAATCTCACCATCCTTTAAAATTTCATATGTGCTAGTTCGTATTAAAGATGATGCTATTGCACTTCCATCAGAAAACTTTGCTCTTATTTGGATTGTCACAATTCCCTCTATAAAAAGCAGCGTTTCTTTCTGAGATAGATAAACAGATACAATATTATTTTTGTATTTTTCACTTCATCAATACTCTTTTTCTAATATGACCTTGCCATTTTGTTTGTAGGTAATAAAAAGGACAGATGCATTTGTCAAATCCACATCTGTCCGAAATATATTGATTGGTGTTGTTCCTCGGTGCATTGATCACCCTCCTATGCTTTTTCTTCATCTTTTGCTTTTAGTTTTTAGAATTTCATCATTAGCTCTTTTTCTCTATCTTCATAGTATTTATCTAGGTTTTCTCTAAACGCATCAACTTCAAGTGAGTTTTTCACTTATCACAGCTGACCTTACATCGGCGAGTATTCCAGCAAGTATTCCTTCTACCATATAGGTTGGAATAGGTATTCTTTGCTGCATAGCTGCTATATGTGAGTTTAACTCTCCTCTAAATTTTTTTGATAGGCAAGAGCATAATTAATAGTTGGTTTCTCCATGTCCTTCCTCCCTGTCTTTTTAGTATTAAATCCAGCTTCCTGTTGATTTCTTCAAGAAGAAGTATATTTTTATCTTCTTTTTGCTTTCTGTTTTTTACTACATCTTTTTCAGTGTTCCTTCATTAATAAGGACTTCATTTGTATTAATAATCAGTTCTGGCATCCTTACCTCCTATTCATAATAATTCAAATCCATTAGAATCCCGTCTTTAAATACCATGCGTCCATTTGGTCCCCAGCTTGCTACCGTCCCATTTGAGTTCATCCTAAGTATCTGTACAAAATTAATTGTTGCATTAACTCCAAAAGCCATCTCTCCACTGTGGATCTACGATTTTAAACCCATGAGCATAAAAATTACAGCCAAGGTGAATACCATAATCACTATAGATACTTCCTGAACGTGAGAAACACAGCATAGTAGTGTAACTTCCTGAATTTGAGTATTCTTGTTGGGAAAAAGCCATATATTTACCTTCACTGTCAAGATCAAAAACTAGACCTTTATGTGAACTGTTTGCACTCCATACATTTGTACCAATTTTACCTATATACTTCCCATCACGATAAAAAAATGGTTGCCATTTTCGTCAAAGGCAGCTCTCTTATGACTAGAGTCAATCATACCGTTGTATAAGCCAATTTCTCCTGCTGTTATCTGAACATAACTGCTTGCACTATTAAACCCAAGTAAGAAACTGTTATAATTTTGTCTCATAAATGTTCCAAACTCACCTTTTTAACCATCGATGAAATAGAGCCTTCTACCACAGATATTTTTTTGAAATCGCAGTTTCTGCCTTTTTCTTTAGCTGCCTGTATGTCCTTGTCCTTTACTCTCACCCATTCAAATGATATAGAAGAACTTACACTCTCAGATGACGAATATTTCCATAGCATTCTCGTACCATCTTTGTATGGTGAGTGTTCTGATTCAGGATAATTACTACCGGAAAGGTTGATTATCTCTCCTGCATCAGTTGGTAAGCTAGAAATACCTCCTACAAGTTCCTTATAAGTATCTACTTTTTAATGTAGTCAATCTTAAATCCATAATAGTCATGCCCCTGAACCGTCACACCTCCAGTAGAGCCAAAACTTATCAGATGGAATGAAAACTATTTGATCTGCTATGCTTGTCCCACCACATCTTGGGAGTACATAAAATCTTACCGTCAAATTCATAGAAGATTTCTACCCAGTCATAATGCTCACTTTCTGTTCTTGAGCTTGCATTAAATTTAAGTTCAAGTCCCTGCTTTTTTTCATATTATATCTATAAGCATATCCTGTAGTTGTATCATAGAAAAATCTCCTACATGGCTTTTTTTCTAACTACATCTGAATTCCAGCTATTTGATGGGCTCTTGAATTATTTGGTTCATACGTTCCATAGTAGTTTTCCATTTTTCTGCTCTAATCTTTGATTTTACAGTTTCTACACTCGCTTCAATTTTTCTATCTGTAGCTGACAGTCTAGTATTAACCTCATTTATGGTGTAGTAGCTTTTAAGTTTCCTATCTGTATCAGATATTGCCTCCGTCTTTGAATCAAAGATTTGTTTTTCTACCTGTGATGTATATGAAACAGATAGTTTTTCAGCATCAATAGAATGGCTCAGGATTCTATTACCGTAAATCATCCCATCAAGTGTCATACCAACAGCATATGGACCTTTATATCCGTTATGACTTCCTCCGATACCATTCATATTAACTTGAAGTACCTTAGTAGCAGTGTTTTTATCTGGTGTATCCATATATAAATCTCTTAACCATCTGCCAGAGGAATCATATTCTGTTAGTTTATATCCACCTTCAGATATGTTCATCTGAGCCTTTAGATTATCTATGGCACTCTTCACTCTTTTCATTGTCAATCTTTCTTGTAACAAGACTTTCTTCTTTTAGCTGCCTTACTGCATCTGCTGAACTTTGGATATAACCTTTAGCTTGATTACTTCCAAGAACCACCTTTATTTCTCCAGGCTTTTGAAGTGGAATAGTTTGTTTCATCACTGGAAATACTCGATCCATTCCAAAAGGATAAGCTATGCACCTTACTCTATCACCACATTCAATGGTTTCTGTAGGTATTCCAAACTCCGATAAGTCAACTGCAGATAAAAGCTAGTTCTACCATCTCAAACTGATTATCCTTAAGCCACGCTGCTCCTTTTTCTTAAAAGATTTGTAGGAACTGTTACATCATCCCATCTGATTACCCTGCATACCCAGCCAAATTCATCCTTTTGCCTCTTTTGAAACAAGATAGTTTTTTTCCCGTCGTTTACAGATTGAATATCCGTATACTTTTTTTAAGAATATCATTTTCTTCTCCATCTATTTCTTTGCCAAGAGGTACAATGGCTGTAGTAATATCCTCAGCAGATAAGTCTTCCGTATAATCAAGAAGATTCACCCCAAATTCAATAGACTGCTCTGTTGCTTTTTCCCATTTCTTCAAGTCTTAGGTAATCAAGATATAGAAGCTCTTCTTCCCTTCTTAACTTCAAATATCCACCCAGTTTATCTACAATTTTTGTCATGATAACTTCCATTGTGGTTTCATAATTAGTGAATCTATATAGAGAGTTATTTGGATCGGTTACAGTTACTCTTCCAAGCATTATCTTTTTCTTGTCATCTACCTGTTCATTATGGATTTTAAGAAATTTAGAAAGTAACTGATAGGTAGTTTTGGTCATGGTATTCCATCTGAGGCTGAATGCTGTCAGCTAGATATGATAAAAGACCTACGCACTGGACTTTCTTATTTCCACGTAGGTCTTTTTGTTTGTTCTCTAACTTCCCCTATAAATATTTCTTTTTCGTCTCTGTACACACTGACAATAGACTTTCTATTATGGATTTTTTTCATAGTAAGGATTTTCAGGCGGACATATAAAGCTAAGTGAACCTGCTGTATTTAGTTCAAGATTCAGTGTAGAACTAATCAGAACTGCCTTCCCATCACTTGGATAATATATGTATTTCCATCCATTATGATTTTATACATCTATAACCACCCCTTTTATATGAAATATCTATAGTGCTGTTACCTGTTAAAGAAAGCACTAAATCTTTTTCTTTCTCTTACTTAAAATCTAATTATCCCTTTTTTTGATACTGAATTTCTTTCCTTTAAAATTTAATGTCACTATATTTTCTGTTTTATTATTAAACTCAGGAACTATAGTCATATCTGAATCAAATGGAATTGTCACAGTCTTGCTATTTGTAATAACAACGCCCTCAAGTTTATGAATAATCTCTCCACCATTTACCAAATCAGGAATCTTATATTTATATGGCTCAAGCTTGTAGTCTAAAGTAATAAGTGAATAGTTTTTTTATCAGATTTAAATTCACTCACCCACATCCTGCCTTGATATACATAGTCTTTTCCGTATCAAGCACAATATTGGTCTTTTTCCCATGAACATTGCTTAAAAAGTTTCCCATAAACCTCTTGCCATTTTTCAGGATCTGATACAAGAAATTCAAATGAGCCTGTTCTCATTTCATATAAAACCTCTCCCCCAAGGCTTTCTGTAATATCTATTTCCCCTTGCATGCCGGGCATATCAAGATATTCTAATTTAGGAGATGGTAGGTTAATAATAGGCTTACTTGTTGGAACAAGACCAAAGTCTTTATAACTATGAAATTCACCAATTTTTCATCCCATACACACTTACCACCCCCTTGCCTTTCTATTTTGTAATTTATAAAGTTCCATATCTATCTTTGGTGCAATGCCTCCAACCAGTTCTCCTGAATCAAGGACGATACTTGTTTGTGCAAACTGTGGGAAATATCTATCCATAATGGCAAGAACTCTTGTCATTACACTAAGAAGTTCTCCATTTGCTCCTGCCGTCATATTTGAAAGTGTATCAAGCCCCATAATCACTTCAGGCCCTGCCTCCCCTCCACCAAGAAGATGACCACCTTTACTACCAAATATGGTAGCTCCATTTAAAAGCATTGGTTTATTCATAGCTTTTTTTATACCAATCAATTGATAGATGTGGTACAGATGGCGGAGCTAAAGAAAAAAATGACCACTTATGCTAAAATGTGGTAATTTGATATGAGGAAGTTTTAGCCTAATGCTTGAAAAAGAACCCTTTAATCGCATCAACCACTGATTTAACTTTATTTTTAGCCTCCTCAATCGGTGTTACAATAGCACTCTTTATTCCATTCCAAATAGAAACTGCTGTATTTTTGATTCCATTAAATATGGAACTTACTGTGCTTGATACTGCATCAAAGACTGAGCTAATCTTATTTTTATCCCATCAACAACAGTAGCTATGACTGATTTAATAGCATTCCAAACAGTTGTTACTACATTTTTTTATGCTGTTAAAAATTGTAGTAATCACAGATAAAATAGCATTTATAACTGTTGTAATGACGACTTCTATGCCGTTCCAAACAGTTGTTATCACAGTTTTCTATGGCATTCATAATGCTTGTAATAAGCTGTGAAATACTGCTAAGCACAGTGCTTACAACAGTCTTAATTGCCTCCCACACCGTCATAATAGTTTCTTTGCAGTTTTCCCAAATAAACCCTAAATGGCAGAGTAATCAGTTCAAAGTATCCTTTAATTAGCTCTACGATAAACACAGAGTGCTACAGTCAATACATTCTTAATAGTTTCCCATACTGTAGTAAAAATGCTGACTAGTCCTTCCCATATTCCCTTAAAGAAATCTGAGATGCCTTGCCATATACTCATGATGGCAGTTGATACCTTTTCCCATAAGCCTTTAAACCACTCAGTGATGGCACCCCAATTTTTTATGATAGCTATGATAGCTACAACGGCTGCTATAATAGCTGCAATAATAGCTATGATTGGAAGAAGGGAAACATTAAGTGCTCCAAAACCTACAGCTGCACCTCCTGCTGCAGTACCTGCAGCTGCTGTTCCTGCCGCACTTGCTCCTCCTGCTACACCTACTGCAGTAGTTGCTGTTGCTGTTCCTCCAAGTAGTCCAATAAGACCTCCAAGAGCGGAGGTAATAGTTCCAACTGCAGTAATAACTTTTCCTATAACGACAAGTACCGGTCCTACCGTTGCAGCAATTAGTGCTATCTTTACAATAGCCTGCTGCATGCTGGGAGATAGACTATTCCACTTTTCATTTAATGACCTCATTATTTCAGCAAATTTTTCAAGCATTGGCTGAAGAACTGTCATCAAAGAATTTCCTACATCAGCACCTACAATCTTTAGACTGTTCATAGAGGTCTTAAACTTATCTATAGGGTCTAGGTTTCATTAAAGGTAGAATCCACATTCCCAAGATTATCTTTTTAGAGATGTTCCAAGTTCTTCAAAGGAAAGAGACCCATTTTTACAAGCCTGATAAATTGCAGGACCTGCCTTTTTTCCAAATAGGTCAATTGCTGCATCAAGTCCTTCCGTGTCTGATTTTGCATTAACCATGCTATCTTGTATATCTTTAAGAGCCTCTTTCATAGGCTTTCCGTTTGCCGTTGCATTAGAAAGTGCCTTAGATAAACCTGTCATAACCTGTGATGTGTCTGCTCCTGACATTTCAACATTTCCTAGAAAATTAGCTGCATCCGATGCCGAAAAATCCAAGTTGCTGAAGTGCTGCAGAGTTCGTTACCATGCTCTTTGCAAGTGTATCCATGCTGATGCCTGTTCTTTGTCCTACAGCATTCATAGTATCAAGTAAGGCTCCTGCATCTTCTGCTTTAAGTCCAAAGGCAGATATTACTTTCTGTGTATTATCGATAGCAGTAGATACATCTATATTATTTAGCTGTGCAAACTTGATGAACTTCCCAGATAGCTCCTCTAACTTCTGACCAGTAAGACCAAATCTCGTATTTACCTCTCCTATAGCTGCACTCAGCTGTTTCAAAGTCTGTTGGAATGGAGGTAGCAAGGTTTTTTTCATGCTATCTTGCATTTCTTTTAAAGCCTTACCGGATGCACCTGTTTTCTGAACAATGATATCCATTCCTTTATCCACTTCATTAAAGGCAGATAAAGATGCAGCACCTATCGCTACAATAGGTGCTGTTACATGAGTAGATAGACCTTTACCAACTTCAGTAGTCTTATCTCCAACTTCTTTAATTTTTATCTCCTGCTTCTTTCATAGAAACAGATAGTGCTGATGGTACTTTTTGCTTCTTCCTGCAGGGCCTTTAGGTTGTTTTCTGTTTCAATAATTTCTCTTTGAAGGGCATCATACTTATCTTGTCCAAGTTCTCCATTTTCTAGCTGAATTTTTGCCTGCTTATCTGCCTCTTTTAAGGCATTTAGCTTTTTCACTGGTTTCAGAGATTTCCTTTTGGAGTAACTGCTGTTTTTTGAGCAAGCAACTTTGCATTGGAAGGATCAAGTTTTAATAGCCTGTTTACATCACGAAGTTGTGACTGCGTTGATTTAATTGTAGAGTTTACACCTTTTTAAGGCTTTATCAAGACCAGTAGTATCTCCACCAATCTCAACCGTAATACCTTTTATTCTATTAGCCACTGTAACCCCTCCTTTCTTAAAAAAATGGGCATGAAAAAAAGACATCTACTTTTTCGTAAATGTCTTAGTAATATATTTTATTCAATTCGACAAGCTGGGATTTATTTATGATACTCCTCTATTTTATCTCCGTATTCGTTTTAGGAGTTGTCTCGAATAAATTTTTCATTTTTGAGTCTCTAACTTCTTTCCATATAATAGCAGCAACTTTTTAACTTGTTAGAATAATAGTCGCTAAATTCATCTGAGCTAAAAAGTCCTTTTGAGGAATTGATTCCATTGACAAAGCTGAATTATCATACTTAGCGTAGTCTGACTCGCCATAATATACTTTTGAGCATATCTTGAATTGTAAAGTTTAAGTCATTTTCTGTTTTCACTTTTCTCCATGCCGTTGCCATATCGGCATTGAACTTAAATGGACTAACACCCGTTACTGCAGAAAAATAGTCCCTAAATTTTTGATTAAAGGAAAAAGCACATTCAAGTAATGGTGTACATAATGTTACAACTTCTGTTTGATTTTTTGTTTCCATTTTTTTCTGAGACTTCTCTATTCTATTTCCCATAAAAATATTGTTCTATGATATGATTCAGTTCTTGCTTTGTACTTCTATATTCTAATCCAAGTGACTTGCAAATTTTTGAAAGTTCCTCTCTGTACCAATAATATCTAGAAAAATTCTTCAAATGACTTTATATTTCTGAAATCAGGTCTGCCGTTCTTCAAATAGCCACACCCCATAAATTCAAATTTGTTTTTATTTATTACCCTTATTATACCATGTCTACTCAAGACCTTAAATTAGAATTTATCAAACTCCGCCTGTCCAGCCACCTTGCTATATTTAACACCATCATTTGATTTTTTTCAGTCCAGATATCCAGTACCATACCGATTGTAAGTAAATCAAGTTCAGAAATGTTTATCCCTATTTCCACGCATCTTAATAAAAATAGGGCTGTTGTCATTTCCCTGCTACTTTTTGGAAGTTTTTTAGACTGAACTTCCGTCTCAAGGTTTGCTCCCCAAAGTTCAAGTATTTCAGGTAGAATCTCATAAATGGAAAACATCTCAAACTGATCAAGCCAATCATCAATATTTCCAGCAATACTCCTATCTGCATGGTAAGCCATGATATAGGCTACATTCTCAAATATCTCAAGGTCATCTATTTCAAATGAACCCTCACTTGCTTTGAAAGTTTTTTCTAGCTTTGATAGGTCCTTGAAAATATCTCTCTTAAATTTAATTCTGTATAGCCTTGGAATAGTAGCAGATGAACGAAACTTTACATCAACCTCTCCTACTCTTACTGTTTTTTTCTAGCATAAAAATCCTCCTTAATGTCCTGTAGGTTTAGGTGCTTCACCTTTAGCCTGTGGAACATACACATTCTTATACCAATTAGCGTAAGTATCTGCTGATGTAGTATCTCCAGTTCTTGATTTTACAAGACCGTCCTCTCTTGGATCTGCTGTAAGTGATAGTGTTTCTGTTCCAGGTTCAATCGTATCTTCTTTAGTTTCTGATTCAATAGATGGTCTTGATGCTGAGCAGTTATATAGAACGTGTCTAATTGCATTTATATCACCATCAAATTCAAATAAGAGTGCAAACTTTTCTGTTTCAGATACATTTGCCTTTTCTACAAGCACACCATTTCTATCAAGTTCTTCTTTTAGAATTTCTGTTCTAAACCACTCTGGGATAAGTGCAATCTCAAGGTCACCACTATATCCGTTATTAGCAGTTGATCTAAAATACACAATACCATCGGCATAAAAAGGGCTAGACTCCCCTTCAGCATCAAGACTGATACTGACAGCACCCTAGTATTGCCTTTGGATTTTTCGTAAGTAAATGCACCACTTGTATCTTTTTCAGCTTTGCAGCATGAACATTTTTTAAGGTTATACTTTACCTTATTTCCCATTTGTCTTTACCTCCATTTCAAAAATATATAAGACTTCATAAAAGCTTTTCAGACTCTATATAAACCTCTGTTTTTGTTATAAAAATACCGTACTCATCTAGTACTGACTTCTACCTTCTTTTTCTATATCTAGATTTTTTGTAATCTGTATAAACTTCAATATGAACTTCATTTGCTTTTAAAATACACCCTTCCATCCGCTGAAAAGTTATCGCTTGCTGGCAAGATGTAAATAAGAAAAAGGTGGATTAGGTGATTCACCTTCTGCAAAATGGTGATAAGCACTCGGAAAATCCAATTTTTCTATAATTTCTAGTAGCTTATCCATTTGAAATCGCCTCCTTTATATCTTCTTCAAATACCTTTTATAGCTTTTTCCTCAGCGTTTGCAATGTGAGGTCTAGCGGATACCCTACCTCCACCACGCTTTTGCATGACCAAACTCAAGAAGATGAGTGAGCTGATATCTATTTTTTTAGAATGAACGACAAGTTCCAAACTGTTTGATGTTTCTCTCACAGTTTTTTACCGTCCAGCTTTTTACCATACTTCCCTGTATCACTTGGAGCATTAGCACTGATTTCATCACGCACAGTCTTTTCCTGCATTTTTGAACTGCCTTTTTACTTTTTCAGTTGTAACATCAGCATATTTTTTTCAAGTTCCTTCATCACTTCAGATGAGAGGCTATCTATTTTACATTACTCATCTTTTCCACTCTCCTGCAGTGTAGTTTCACACTTTTCTTCTTGTAATTCATATGGTCAATGCCCCTTATTTCATAAATAGCATTATGAAAGATTACTCTAAAAACCTATTGATGAAATATCAGCTACCTCTCTACTGTAGCGAATAGTAAAATCAATCTTGCTTTCATCCCATATAGCACCGCTACTTGTTTCCTCCTGCGGGCTTTCACTACTGATAGTTGCATAGCAAGAATAGTATTTACTCCACACATTTTTATGGTTTCCTATTTTTATCCACATCAATTTTGCTTTTTCTATAGTAATGCGTTCATTTAATAGTGAAACTTTCATTAAAATCCCGCCTTTCTTGCTCCAAATAGCATAGACCTAAGCGTAATTGTTAACTCATGATGGTCTGCTTCTTCTCTATGTTCATAAAGATAGGCAGTCGAATATAGAACTGCCACCTTATATTCTTCAAAGTTTTCGCTGATGATTTCTTCTTCATTTTTTCTTGCAATAGCAAGGCACATCTTCTCGGAAGACTGGATAAGGGTGCTAATAAGATTATCATCTTCACTGTTATCCACCCTAAGATAGTTTTTCATTTCTTCTAGACTTACAACCATAACCAGCACCCCTTTCCATTAATTATGATGTAGCCTTAATTGGAAGAATCTGAACAGCCTCTTTTAATACAAGCTTTCCGTCAACTCTTTCTTTAGCCACAAAACCAATCATTCCATTACCTGCAAATAGTTCAGTAAGTTCTTTGAAAGAACGGTCCCTCTATCGCCAATATTGTAATAGCTAAAGTCACCAAATGCGATGGCATTTCTCAAGTGCAAAAAGCTGAAGTCTTAACTGGATAACCAAGAATTCTATCAGGCTCACCTTCCTGATAAGATGGCTGCCAAATATATGCACCATTGTTATCTTTAAGCTTTCTCACCTGTGCGATTGTCTTATCGTTCATGATAAAAGTAGCATTCTTTCTATATGGACGTTTTAATGCATGGATAAGATCAATCAAATCATCAGATTTTACTGCTGTGATATCCTTTAGATAAGTTCCTCCATTCGTTTTATTAAAAATACCAGTTGGTTTACCAGTACCATCACCGTTTAGAAAAGCATCTTCCTCTGCGTTTGCCAGTGCTTTACCAAAAGCTGTCAAGATATGGTCCTCTAGTTTAAATGCATTATCGTATAATAGTTCTTCTGTTACTTTGATTGCGACATGGAGTTTATGTGCATCAAGAAGCACCTGTGCAAACTTAGAATCGCCAAAGTTAAGTCGCTCCACCTTCATCAATCCAAGCTGCCGCAGGATCTGACATGGCAATATTGATTTTATGCTGACCACTTGTTGTGATAGTTGTTCCAAGAGAACGCATGATATTTTTCTTCTTCGAGCGTCTCAATCAATCTATCATCATACTCATCTGGAACCAAATACCCACCATCTGCATCAACACCTTCTTGAAGAACATTTTCTACTCTCTTAAAGTTAGTACGCAGAGCATTTAGCATCGCATTTTTATACTCATCTCTTGCTCTGCCTTCCTTCTCCTCTTTTTCATCTACTTTCATAGGTTTTTGTTACAATAGCATTTGATGTAGGTTTGGATAGTTCTTTATCTAGTTCTTCCATCTTCTGTAGACGCTCAATCTCTAGGCTGAAATTATGGACCTTCTTTTTCCATTTCGTCATAGACCAAAGCATCTTCTTCAGAAATAAGGCCGTCCTTATCTCTCTTACTATCAAGGAATGCCTTAGCACCTTCCCAAGCCTTATTACGTTTTTCAATCATCTCTCAAAAATCTTACTCATTTTTCTACCTCCAATTTCTCATTAAAAAAGACGGTCCATTAATTCGTCCGCCTTGATGCCTTTGTTTTGTTTCTTTATTTTCTATCTTGCATTTTAGTCGCTAACTTATCCATCAGTGAATTTACAACCTGTGTCTCCTGATACATCATTGAAATCTGTGGGATTTCCATGTCATTAGCTTCACTTCTTTTTAAGATGTCATCTGCAAAACCAAGCTCTACCGCTTTATTAGCATCCATCCATGTTTCTGAATCCATAAGGTGAGATAGTTTTGCTCTGGACATTCCGGTCTTAATCTCATAAGCATTGATGATTGACTCTTTCACTTCATCAAGCATGGCGATAGCTTTTTCCATCTCACCCTTATTTCCAAAAGCAATAGTCATAGGATTGTGGATCATAAGCATGGATACAGGACTCATTAAAACCTTTGTTCCTGCCATTGCAATAACAGATGCAGCACTTGCTGCGATGCCATCAATTTTTGACTGTAACATCACCCTTATAGTCGATTAGCATATTGTAGATTTGAGCTGCTGCTACACAGTCGCCTCCTGGAGAGTTAATCCAAACAGTTATGTTTCCATTCCCCTTATTTAACTCATCTTTGAAAAGCTGTGGTGTTACATCATCATCAAACCAAGATTCTTCAGCTATCGTTCCATTAAGGAATAGGATGCGTTCTGTCACTTCCTCTTCGTTTTGGTTTTTCATTACTTGATTCTTCCACTTCCAAAACTTCTTCATTAGGTTCTTCCTCCTTCCCTTTATCAACTGCAAATGCTCCGGCACTGTTTAGTGGGAGCATATTTCCATTTATGAGATACAAATCACCGCCTTCTTCACTAGGAATACGGTCAAGGTTTTCTAATTCTCTAATATCATTGGCAGACATCCATCCGTTTTGTCTTCCGATAGCATAGCCATTCATTCTTGATTGGTAATCTCCACGAAGGAGTCCATCAACATTGAATTTGACATAGTACTTTTTCTTTTCCTCCTCAGTAAAAAGCCTTCGAACAATGGATTGCTCCCATCTTGCTACCCAAGGATCAAGAGTGTACTTCACAAACTCTAGAGATTGCTGCTCGATATTAGAAAAAGCTAGACTTCTCAAGGTCACCTACCATGAGGTGGTACTCTGAAAATCCTAGCTATCTCATTGATTTGAAATTTTCTTGTTTCTAAAAACTGTGCTTCATTTGGAGAAATGGAAATCGGCGTGTACTTCATTCCTTCTTCCAAAATCGCTATCTTATGGCTATTTCCTCCAGAAAAACCCTTAGACCAGCTTTTCCCTCATAGCCTCAGGATCTTTTACTGTTCCAGGATATTCTAAAATTCCACTTGGTGTTGCCCCATTAGCAAAAAAACTTAGCGCCATATTCTTCTGTTGCAATTGCCATGCCTATAGCATTTTTAGCCATAGCAATGGGTGAATAGCCAACAAGACCATCAAAACCAAGTCCAGGAATATGAAGAACATCTGACCCGTTTAACTTAACAATCCCTTGTTTTTCTGTTCCTGCATCTGAATCACTTACAAAATATTCATAGTAAATCTGGCCCTTATCATCTCTATCCACTTTCATTCTATCCGGCATAAGTGGATAAAGTTCTAAAACTTCACCCTTACCATTTCTTATAATTTGAGCATAAGCATTACCCCATAAAAGTAAATGTGTCATCATAGTTTCTCTAAAAACGAAACTTGTCATTTCAGGATTTGGTTCGTCATGCAGCACCTTATATAACGGATGCTCTATTGCTTTTTCAGTTCCTGTGTCGGTTCTAGGTATACATGAAGTGGCAAACTTGCAACTGCTTCAGATAAAATACGTACACAGCTATATACTGCAGTCATCTGCATAGCCGAGCGTTCATTTACTCTTCTACCAGATGAAGAACCACCCATTAAAAAGCTATATGCACTTCCATTTGTTCTATTTGTAGGCTTATCACGACTTTTTGAATAATCCACTTAATATTCCCATTAACATTCCTCCTAATTTTTCTATATCAAAAAGCACCTACTGTAATTAGTAGATGCTTATCGTTATGTTCTTTCATTATTTTTATTTTAATAGCCATTCAATTACATCAATAGATTGAATTCCATCATATTCATCGTCAAGTGCTTTTATCTAAAGTAATAACCATTTTTATAATTATTATGGATTTTTGTAACGATTTTAATTCTCTTTCTCTTACCAATTCATTTTTCATGCTTTCAGTTACTTGAATATACATTTTTTTCATTTGCACTTGTAGCAATAAAATCTACCTCTAAATTATCAATTTTTCCAATTGCCACATCAAACCCACGTCTTAGCAATTCAAAGTAAACTATATTCTCTAAAGAATGTCCTCTGTCTCTATCTCTAAACCCAAGTAAATAATTTCTTAGTCCAATATCCACTATATAATACTTGCCAAGTGTTCTTAGATACTCTTTTCCCTTTATATCAAATCTCTTAACATCATAAAACATATATGATTCTTTTTAATGCTCCCTACATATGATGCAATAGTTTGCGTTGCTGGTTTCCCTTGTCGTTCACGATTTTGGATCATGTTTTCAGATACAAGCGTATTACTTACCGAATTAAGAGATGTATTATTTCCAATATTATCTGCTAAAAAATAATATGATTTTCCTAAGTAATTCTGCATCAGTAATTTGTCTTAAGCCTCTTCTTTTTTCACGTTCAAGGATATCTCTAACAACTACAGTTGAATATACCCCATCGAGTAAAGTCATCGCTTTGTCTTGTTCAAGCTCAACATCTGCTATCCCAGGCATACCACCATATCGCATATAGGCATCAAATAAGTCTCTGATTTCAACAATTTCATCATTCTCATTTACTGCTCTTTTTCTCTTTTCCCCAATTGGTGTTTTATATTCCTTTAATTTATATCCATGAAAAATCTATAAATTCCTTAAATGATAATGGATACATTTTTATTTCTACATACCTACCAGATAAATATGTAGAGTATTCCGATGACAATAGATATGAATTGGATCCAGTTATATATATGTCGCAGTCAAAATCAACTCGAAATGAATTTATAGCATCTTCCCATCTTTCTATCCTTTTGAAGTTCATCAAAAATAAATAAGCCCTTTTGTAGTTGGAATTTTTCTTTACATATTCATATAATTCTTTGTAATTCATCTCTTGAAACTCAAAGGGATTCAAAATTTATTGCAATAATCTGATCTTGTTTAACTCCAGAATTTAAAAAGATATTCCTGCATTAGTTTTTAATAAACTTGATTTTTCCACATCTTCTAATTTCCTGTTATAACCTTTACGGGTTCTTTGTCTTTAAATGCAATCAATTGATTCAGGTATATATTTCTAGTTTTTTTAGCTTTTTCTCATAGTGCAACATACCATATCCCTCCTTTTTGATTACATTATACCCTAAACTTTTATTTTTATCAAGTTTGAGGTATCAATTCCCTAAACTTAATCTTATTTCAGAAAAATCAAGTTTTTCTGAAATAAGGATGACTCTTTCCTATCTATATTTCAAAAACAGATACCCTACATAAATACACTCCCTCTTTCTTTCGCCTAATTATAGTATATTTTTAGGCGATTATTTATCTTGCACTTTCTTCTGTGCGTTATAAAAGAAAAAAACATCGCACAAAAAGAAAGTCTTATCTTTACATAAATAAAATGCCCCTACTGTCATATACACTTTCAGTATTAGAATTACCACACCTAATTACCCTATCAAGTGCCATGATTGTCGCAATCGCACCATCAATTTTTCTGTGGATTTTTCCTTATCTGCTTTGATGTTTCCTGCAGGGTCTGTCCTAATAAATATATTATCCATATTCCATCTAAGAACAGGATGCCCACCATGAGCTATTTTTGTTCTAGTGTTAATTTCATAAGTTCTTTCGTTGGTGGGGACATATCCTTAAATCCTTGTCCAGAATGGAACAACAGTAAATCCCATCTTTTCTAAGTTCTGCACCATCTGAACAGCACCCCACCTATCAAATGCAATTTCTCTAATGTTATATCTTTCTCCTAACTTCTCGATAAAGCTTTCTATATATCCATAGTGAACTACATTTCCTTCTGTTGTCTGAATATACCCTTGCCTTTCCCAAATATCATATGGCACATGGTCTCGCTTCACCCTTAACTCCAGTGTTTCTTCCGGTAACCAAAAATATGGAAGTATCACAAATTTATCTTCTTCATCTATCGGTGGAAAGACTAAAACAAAAGCTGTAATGTCTGTTGTAGATGATAGGTCAAGACCTCCATAACATACTCTTCCTTCAAGTTCATCTTCATTAAATGAAAAGGAACATGAATCCCATTTTTCCATTGGCATCCACCTAATTGCTTGTTTTACCCACTGGTTAAGTCGTAACTGTCTAAAGGAATTCTCCTCACCAGGATTTTTGCTTTGCAGATTCACAGGCGGCCTTTACTTTATCAATTCCAACCGTCACCCCTAAAGATGGATTTGCTTTCTTCCAAACCTTAGGATCTGTCCAATCATCTCCTTCATCTGCTCCATAAATCACAGGATAAAAGGTAGGATCTATTTTCCTTCCTTCTAAAATATCCTTAGCCTTTTGATGTGTTTCATAGCAGATTGAGTGCGTATCTGTTCCTGCTGTAGTTATAAGGAAATATAAGGGCTGGGTTCTGGCATCTCCTGACCCCTTTGTCATAACATCAAAAAGTTTTCTATTTGGTTGTGTGTGAAGTTCATCAAATACTACCCCATGGATATTAAAACCATGCTTGGAGTATGCTTCAGCTGATAGCACTTGATAAAAAGCTATTTGTCGGCTGAAATACAATTCTTTTTGCGAGGCTAGTATCTTCACTCTTTTATTTAAGGCAGGACACATCCTTACCATATCTGCAGCAACATCAAATACAATGGTTGCCTGCTGTCTATCAGCAGCACAGCCATATACTTCGGCTCTTTCCTCACCATCACCACAGCAAAGAAGTAAGGCGACAGCAGCTGCAAGCTCTGATTTTTCCCATCTTCTTTGGTATTTCAATATATGCTGTATTAAACTGCCTCATATCCGTTTGTCTTAATCACTCCAAATAAATCTCTTATAATCTGTTCTTGCCAAGGGAGTAATTTAAATGGCTTACCTGCCCATGTACCTTTTTGTATGAGATAGACATTCGATAAAGTTCACCGCATAGTCAGCTTTTTTTCTTTATCATATTTTGATGACTCTAGCATAAATCTACTTGTCTGATATTTCTTTTTCATTGTTCCTCCTCTCTTAAATTTCTTTTTACTAATTCTGATATATATGGCAAAATATATAAGAAAAAGAAGGTGATTTTTATGGACAATACCCTTTCTTCTATAATTTTTTAAACATGGAGATAATGATTACTCTTTATGGACTCCAGACCTTTCTGAAGATGATATAAAAAGAAATTCATTGTTTTTATAGAAGAATACATAAATAATGGACATTCCATTAGAGGTAGCAAAGAAGACATCGTTGAAGAGTTAGAAAGAGACTTGTAACGAGAAATAGAGACTTTAAGTCTCTATTTTTTTAACAAAAAGGCCGTTTAGGTCTACTACGAGAAACAGAGCCTAAGCTCTGAAACTCTCTTGTTTTTAGTTTTGTTTCAATGCCCATTCAATAGCATGCCCATCATCTTCAAATCTTTTGTCACTGACTTCCCTAAGTCCAATAAAACCTTCGCATGTATGGTCATCATCTAGGAATTCATAAACTGCTGCAAAGTAGCAATTTCCATCTGGGTGATAATAGTGTCCTACAAGAATCACCCTATCTCCAAAGGTTATAATCTTACCCCATCTAGTTTCTAAATCTTCGGGAGTCGCCAATGTTGGTATTCTGTATTCTTTAGCTAGTTCTGTCATCTTGTTCATTTTCTTTATCTCCTTTGCTTTTGGTAGTACTATATATCACTCTAAAAAGCACATAATAGCAAAGTCAAATTTAGAGATAAATGTAGTTTATTTTCCATAAATAATGAAATCAATATAAGCCTTTCTATCGGTTCCAAGAAAATCTACAAGTTCATAAAAACCCATTTCAAAGGCGATTCTTTGAACAGCTATTATATCAAACATATTTTCGTGATTCCTATATTTCTGATTACAAGAATTTGTTCCTTTTATTTTATCGTTCATCTGAAATCCTCCTGCAGAAATCTTCACCATAAGCTACACTTTAGCTACTTCCGTTATCCCAAGAAACCATAATGGAACCAATATCATCAACACCTCTTACCGTTCCTTTTGTACCTACTGGTGGTGCCTGAATATCATCCATAAGGACAAGTTCAACTCTAGTTCCTATTGGATATCTTTTTCCTTATCCCCTCTACAACATCTCTACTTGGAAATCTCATCTTCATGACCTCCATTTCTAAAAGCTGATGATCCAGAAAGCTTTTTCAAGAAGTATCTTTCTATCCTTCTTAAATTCATCGCCTATAAAACCAAGTCTTAAAAGAAAAACATCTAAAGGCATACTTTTTCATTTATAACTTCTTTGGAAGATTCGTTGACGCGTTTGACACCCATACTTATCTTACAAAGTGCTGCAATGAATTTTGTATATGTCATTAGATGTTCGTTATCGATATTTTTCAAACCAAGGAAAACTTACTTTTTCTTCGTCTTCCTCTATTTCAAGACTTGTAACTCCTAGTGCCTTTTTGATTAAATCGCCCTTGTTTTCATAGATTTTTTTAGCTTGGATAAATTTACCTTATCTCTTGGAATTGCCACTGTAAGCCCCTGTGTGGCCTACAGTCTCCCCTTTGTGGAAGGTCTATCCCATAATCTCCCGCTAGAATCTTTTTCAAGGTCTTCTAGGTTTTCATCTGTATTTGATGTAACCGTTCCTTCTTTACTCACAGTAAATGCGCCAATCTCATAAGCTGCACTTGGCATTCCCTAGGTATTTGGCTTTTGTAGCTTAGTTAAATCTTCAATTGCCTGAACTAACTTTTTTTCTTTCAGCACCTTTCATTTCATACTTTTAATTCCATGCTTTTACCTCCTCTAATTTGGTATGTACATATATCACTCTAAAGGCTGTAAATAGCAAGTCATATTTGTACTTTATTCAAAATAAAAAGTGCTTAATTCCTGCAAGTACAAAACAGACATTAGGAAGTGCTACACCATTACTCCCACATCTTATATCTCGGCTGAATCAGTATGAGGGTTTTTAAGCCACTTTCTTTATCTGTTTTTCACTTTTTGGCTTAGTAGATTTTGTTATAACTCTTCTATATGTTTCAAAGACTTCAGACCAAAATTTCAATTCTTCACTACTAGGATTTTCTGTTTCAAGTCCATTGCACCAACCGTCTGGAAAACCTTGAAGTCTTCCACACTCTTTTGGTGTAAGCCTTCGCACGATATATTTTTTACCTTCCATATCATTAACAACTGGAGGATCTTTATAGTCGCTTGCTACCAAAGTATTCGCTAAATTTTCTACTGCCTCAGTATGATGCGAATTTTTTTACTTGTTGAATAAACAATAGCAAGACCTCCTTGATTAGCGTCCTATGAATTTAAACCCGTATTTATGGTCCTCGCAACATCCGTTTCATAGATATTTGCTCTATGATTCCTTGTGTTTTCTGGATGTAATTCTAACATCAAATATATCCACTTTATCTTCAACTACAAAAGGTTGATTATTTCCACCGGTTCCAAGACTTGCTCCTATAGTATTACTAATATCAATCGGGCCTTTGAATCTAGAGTCCTGTCCGTGATTTTCAAATACTAATGGTGGATGATTACCTACGCTTGCAGTAATTGTTCCACTTTTTATTTTCATGAACATCCATCCTCTGACCACCCTGGTCATTTAAGCACAGGTTTTTCGACCCCGTTTCTAGTGCAAGTCTTAGAATCTCCGTAGTTCTTTCCCACGGGCATTTGCTCTTTTCAAGATGCCAAGGCATGCCCTCGGACTCAAATAATATTTTTCCGGCACTTTCCCCATTAAAATCGCAGACAAGATAGATTCGTCTTCTTCTCTGGGGGACTCCCCAGTGCTGAGAATCAAATACCCTCCATGCGAGGCTGAAATCATCTGCCAGGATAAGTCCTGCATTTTGCCACCCTGTTAGGTCTAGGCACATCAATTTGATATCTTTGATTTCACAGATTTCTTTTAAGCACTTTTTTAAAGTCTTCTCCCTTGTTTGAGGAGAATGCCCCTGGGACATTTTCCCCAAATGATGTATCTTGGTTTTTGTTCCATTCGTCCTCTCCCTCATTTCTTTAATAATTCTTATTGCCTCATAAAAACAAATTAGAGCGAGAACCGTAGGTCCCGCTCTTTTTCCTGCTATGGACATATCCTGACATGGACTACCAAAAGTTATAATATCCACCGACTCTATTTCGTAGCCTTTAATATCTGATACATCCCCTAGGTGCTTTACTTCCGGCATTCTTTTTGTTGTAACCCTGATGGGAAATGGCTCAATTTCTGATGCCCATATTGATTTAATTCCCAATAGCTTTGCTCCAAGCAAAAAGCCTCCACTTCCATCAAAGAGACTGCCAAGATTTAATTCCTTACTCATCAGCAGTCACCTCGCTATATAGATATTCTTTTCCATCTCTTTTAACACTGATACATCTTTATCAGTTCCAACCTGCTCAATATATCTTTTGACGATTACATCACAGAACTTTTCATCAAGTTCAATAGTATAACAGGAACGGTCTGTTTGCTCGCAAGCAATTAATGTGCTACCACTACCACCAAATGGATCAAGTATAATAGTGTTACTCATACTTGAGTTAGTAATAGGATATGCGAGTAGTGCAATAGGTTTCATGGTAGGATGTTCTGCATTTTTCTTAGGCTTTTCAAATTCCCATATGGTGGTTTCTCTTCTTCCTGAATACCACTGATGTTTTCCTTTCTTCTTCCAACCATATAGACATGGTTCATGCTGCCATTGATACGGACTTCTGCCAAGAACAAGTGACGGCTTCTTCCATATACAACAGCCGGATAGATAAAATCCTGCATCGTTAAATGCTTTTCTAAAATTCAAGCCTTCCGTATCTGCATGAAAAACATAGATAGATGCATCATCTGCCATCACCTTTTCCATATTAGAAAAGGCATCAAGCAAGAAGTTATAGAACTTATCGTTATCCATATTATCGTTTTTAATCTTGCCTGCACTGCCCTCATAGTTTACGTTGTAGAGTGGATCAGTTACTACAAGATTAGCTTTCTTTCCTTCCATCAAAATCCTATATGTTTCCTCTTTTGTGGAATCACCACAGATGAGCCTATGTCTTCCAAGTGTCCAAATATCCCCTGCCTTAGAAAAAGCATGGTTTTATTTAGTTCTTCTTCAACATCAAAATCGTCATCTTCTACTTCTTTATCATCTTCAAAAGATACTGGCAAGTTCACTTTCATCAAAACCTAAAAAGGTCTAAATCGAAATCTGCTCCTTGTAATTCAGAAAGTTCAATCGCAAGTATATCTTCATCCCAGCCAGCGTTAAGTGATAGTTTATTGTCTGCAATAATATATGCCCGTCTTTGAGTTTCAGTTAGGTGGCTTTCCTTTACCAGGGGACTTTCGTTAGCCCAAGTTTCCTAGCTGCAGCAAGTCTGCCATGCAGCTAAAATTGTATTATCTTCCGCTATGAGTATCGGAGATAAAAACCAAACTCTTTTATGCTTGCAGCAATCTGAGCTATTTGACTCTCTGAATGGGTACGAGCGTTTCTGATATATGGAATGAGATCATTAATATCTGCTAGATAATACTGCATTTCTTTTTCCCATAAACTCCTCCCATTAAAAAGACCCCACTCGGCAAATTTTTCAAATCCACCCTACGGAGTCTATATATTCTTTCGCTAGTCTTACGATTTCTTCATAAGGCTTACCATCAATTTCTCTATCTCCAATCGCACTTTTAGCAAAGTTTAACTTCTTCGTCCATCTCCTGCGCTTTTTAGGAAAGCATAAATGTTTACAGATACATCGGCCTTTGACAAGTCTTTCCCATGAAGTCCTCCACCAGTTACGGAGTCTGCCATATCTGACCCAAGTTTTCTATTGGTAGCTCCTGTATCTACATCAGTTCCACCAGTCCAATCTCCTAGTGGATTTACTTCTGCATAGGGATAGGTTTCTAAAGCTCTGACGTTTTTAGCATTACTCTGACAAATAATCAGCCTTGTTTCATCGTAAGATATACTTACCATCATACGGATATTTATTATAAATTTCTCTTGATATTTTTGATATTTCCTTCTGTTCGTCTGTTAAAGGCACTCCTTAAAGATACCATTATCACCACAGCTGACCTTGTTCTTTTGATTGTTTGTCAAAATGTACATCTTGAGGAACAATCACAATATCTACCTTCACATCACCTGCGATACGATGAATGATTTTTTCAATTGGCTCCTGATAGAGTTTTTCTGTTGTTTCTATAATAACATGCGCACACCGTGTCCAATTAACACTTCAACTGCAATCTTAGGATTTTTATTTTCCTTATATGCTAAATCTACAATAGCTCCAGCAATTCTATCTGCTATTTTATCAGGATGCATTGATTTACTTTTTCTATCATTTTCTACCTTCCTCCTCTCCAGTAGTCTTTCCATAGGATCATTACTTTCTTCTTCAAAAATTTCTGTACAATTTTGCTTTACAATATCATAAATCTCATACCAAATTAGGTTCGCTGTCTTTTGAAACTGACTAGACATCTGTATAAATGGAGAGGCAATCACACCTCCGGTGGTTGGATGTTTTCCAAGCATTCCATACCTACTGATTGCTTCTTCACACTGAATATACCTTGCAAATGCTTGTGAATAAGATTCAATAAGCCTTTTGTTTACCAGCTTTTCACATTTTCTTTCCTTTAGCCACTGCCATGTTTCTTTATATATGCGGTCTGCACCCAGCGAGGATCCCACTCTTTTGCTTAGCAGATAGATACTCACTTGGCTTAGGCATATCCATGCCTTCAAGTTCTACCCCTTCCGGTAAATCTACAGATTCCAGTTCTGCATAGTATTCATCTGGTATATCATTTGCTAGTATTTTTTTACCATTTCACCAGCTTGTATTTTTTCAGCTACTGGCTTTTTGGCTTATCTCCTGCTCTGACCCTTCTTCCTCCTCTATATGTTCCGTCTTTAGCCAAATTATCACTCCTTAAATTTTTACTTTCTTTAATACCCTGTTTGAACCTCTCTTTTTGTGCGTGAGACCCCACGCCCGTTCCCCAAAGGGATAGGTTTGGAGATTTTACTCCCCTACCCCTTATTTTTATTCCATCTATCACCACGACTTGCATGTATTCTCGCATGACACGATTTGCATAAAGAAATCAAATTACTTTTATTATGATTTCCACCTTCTGATAAGGGTTTGATGTGATGTGCTTCTTCTACAGGTACTAAAATTTTTCTTCTTAAAACACTCCTCACAAAATGGATGCTCCTTAACGTAAGCATCTCTTACTCTTTTTCCATACTCGTCCATACCTACGGCGTGCAGCAGGATTCTGTCGTACTTCTCGTGGCGTTTGTTCTCCTCCTTTTGATGCTTTTCACAAAACCTACCATCAGTTAACTCGGGCATCCAGGATATGAACATGGACGCTTTGGTTTTCTTGGCAAGCCTTCCACCTCCTCCCATACATAGAAAAGCCCTGAAGGATTTCTCCCTCAAGGCTCTGTTTTATTTATACTTTTGACAAGTATATCATACCATATTTGAGGCTATGACATCTACTGACAATCACTGCCATCAACTGCCATTAGCTGACAACTTTTTAATATTAATTGGATTTTTCAGGCAGTTTTCAGCTTTTGCTAGAGCATTTCCATGCCACCTATATATCGTCCTTTCACTTGCAATAATAAAGAACATATCTCATCCCATTCTAGACCTTTAACGTATCTGTAATTTAAAACCAACTTTTCATCAATACTTTCTAATTGTTCTATTGTTTCAAGTATCTGAAGTTTTAAGTCCATAAAAAGATTCACTTCATTAGCTATCTTTATCTCAAGAATGTTTATTTTATCAAGCCATTTTCTCAAATGGTGCTCTTTGTATTCTAGTGGTTTGTACATAATCTCTATCAAAAAGCAATACTTGAAACACTGGCTGATAACTCTCTAATTCTTTTTTAGTTCCTCTAAATCAAGTTCAATAATTCGATTTAGTAATCTGTGTTGCTTTAAATATTCTTTCTTATCCATTCTTACCTCCATCTGAGGTAAGTTCTCTATAGAACCTCTCTTCCTCGTTACTTTAATCTTGCTTTCACTGAATCTATCAGTGCATCTTGTATTTTTCTTTTTGCCTTAAGGGATTTCATAACATCTTTCATCAATCGTTTCCTTTAGTTAGGGATGTGATGAATGACAACCATACTATCTCTTGCCCTTGATCGGTAAAGTCTGGCATTGGTCTGCTGATATAACTCCAGTGACCAAGTCAGTCCAAACCATATTAGAGTCGATCCCCAGCTTGAAGATTGAGTCCATGGCCTGCACTTGCAGGATGAATTAAAGCCACAGGAATTTTTACCTTTTATTCCAATCCGATATATCCTTAGCTGATTTAATTTCTCTGACATCAAATCTATCTTTTTATTTTTCTAGATCATGTTTAAAACCAATACGCCACAAGAACTGGTTTGCCATTTGCACCTTCGATTAAATCCTCTAAAGCATCAAGCTTTCTATCGTGTATATGGAGACTCTCCTTATCATCGTTATAGACAGCACCATTTGACATCTGAAGAAGTTTGTTTTGAAAGTGCTGCTGCATTGATAGCATCAATCTCGTTTTCTTCAAAGGATAGCACCATATCTTGTTTCAAAGAATCATATAACTTTTGTTCTTTATCCGATAAAGTAACTATCACTTCGTTCATGACACACTCTGGCATCTTTAGAAAATCTTTTGACTTCATGGAAATTGTAATATCAGATATTAGACTGTATATCTTTTTCTGCTCCGTCTTTTGAGGCTTGTAGGAAAATATCATCTGCTGATTTCTTTTATCTGGAACAAAGAAGTTCTGCCTATAGTAAATATGATATATCTTCCAAGTCTTTCTCCCATATCAAGCAGTCTAAACTCTGCCCTTAAATCCATCAGACCGTTACTTGAGGGTGTTCCTGTGGTTCACAATTCTTTTTAATTTAGGTCTTACTTTTAAGAAGTGACTTAAACCTTTTTTAGCTTGATAGGACTTTAAAAGATGAAAGCTCATCAATAACCACCATATCAAACTTCCAAGAAACTCCACTTTTTAGTTATAAGCGAGTCTACATTTTCTCTATTTATCAAATAAATATGTGCTGGTTTTCTTAATGCATCAAGCCTTTCTTTTTCACTTCCGATAACAACAGAATGAATGTTTAAGTGCTTTTAAATGATCCCACTTTTTATTTCATCTGGCCAAGTAGAGTTAGCAAACCCCTAGAGGTGCACAACAAGTGTACCTAGATACATCAAAATAATCAAGCATGAGTTCATTTATAGCACTAAGCTTTATGACACTTTTTCCAAGACCCATTTCAATAGAACTGCTGATATTGGATTATTTACGATAAAGTCCGTTGCATACCTTTGATAATCATGAGGAAAGTATTTCATCAATCACACCACCGATCTCGATTCTTACCATCAATAACAAAGCACTTAAAACCTAACTTCCTAAAATCATCAATTCTTTTTCATCTGTAGAGACTTGGCTTTTTCCTTTTGCCTTTAGTTCTACAAAAAAGCAAACTTCCCATCTGATAAAAATACCATTCTATCCTAAGTCCATCCATACTTGGACTTACTAGCATAAGCAAATACCACCAAGTCCTTTAACCCTTTTAACTAAAGCCTTTTCAATCTCTTTTTCTAGCATATTTTTAACCTCCATTCATAAGAGGGTGCAGGTAGGTGAAGGCTATTTACTATTATTATCTATAGGACTATAAGTATATATATATTAATATAAGTAAATACCCTGCATATCCCTGCACCCTTAGTCCTCAAACTCTGATTTCAAACGCAATCCATAGACTATAATGCCTTTTTGTCTTTTTCTTTTTGAAAGTTTTCGATTTCTAAAACAGAATAAAAATCACTAAGCACTTCTGGTAAATTCTCCCGTACGAAGGCAGTATGCGCGATATGCCGTATATAGCTCTCCACTCTTTTCTGTAAAGGTGGGATCAATCTGACAGCACTCATCTAGAAAATGTTTCATCCAGTCATTATTTTCCTTATAGGCTGCAATGGCATCTTGAACTCTCTTAGGAGCATCGATATGGTACTCGTCCCTGATTACCTGTTTTGCTCCTTCGATTATCCAAGAAAGAATGGCTCCACCTGCATTTTCAAATAGATACTCCGTGTAGTTCTTGATATCATTTTGCCCTTCAATCTTTGCATCAAATGGGATAACAATAAGTCTACGCCATGTCCCTTTATCCACAGCTCCTACCCTTGGCAGGTGATTGGTATATAGAACAAGAGTGTGACTTGGTACATAGCTAAAAGGTGACTTAAACTTCTTCTCAGCAAATATCTCATCGGTAGAACACAGCTGTTTTACATTTGATGTATTCATACGCATCCCTTCTTCAAGTTCTGCTGCAATAAGTAGTCTTTTACCTTTTGCCTCTGCAAGCTCAGGTTTAACATTTCGTCTGCAACCAACAGTTAACATATCTGCAGACATATTCCCGCTATATGTTCCAAGAACCTTTGATACTACATTCCAAAAAGTAGACTTACCATTTCTTCCCTCGCCATATGCAATAATAAGTGCCTCAACATAAACCTTTCCTATTGATGCAAGTCCCACTATCTTTTGTACATAGGAAATAAGCTCAATATCATCAACAAAAATGTATTAAGAGCATCAAGCCATATATCCTTACCTTCTTCACTTGGAGATACGGTAGTCTGTTTTGTAATATAATCTTCTGCCTTATGATCCAAAACACTCTCCTGTTACAAGATTTATAGTTTCATATGGTGTGTTTAACAGAAATTCATCAGCGTCAAGCATAGACTGCTCTACCTGTACCATCGGTCTAACTTCCTTAAGCGCTGCAGAGATATATTTTTGTATCACGTCTTTTTGATGGCATACTACGATAAACTTCTGCCTGTTCATACTTTTCAGAAAGACCTAGCCTGCTCTTTTATTAAACTTAGCACTTGCTTTCTTTTGGTCCCATTGCCGCAATTAAGGCCCATGCGCCATTACTATTCATTGCTGTAATTGCTTTTTGAAGTTCAACTTCTGCCTCTTCAAGTTGTCTTGCTGTAAGTTCCTGTGCTATTCCTTGAGCATTAGGCTGGGATTCTTCCCAAAAAGCTACCGTTATAGACAAGAAAAATCAGTAGCTGGTGAGTAACGAAGTTTATCTTCATATTCCCTAGCAAGCACCACTGCTTGTCCGACATCTGATAAGTCCTCAGGTTTTAAATTTAGTTCAAGATTATACTGTTCTGGTGAAATATAGCCAACTTGATTAGATACCTTATTGCCAAATTTTTCTCGCACTGTTCCAAATTGTGCTTAGCTCATCTTCAGAAAGTGGTGGATCACACCCATCTGCTTGCTTCATAAATTTCTCATAGGCTTCATTCCCATCACCAAAACGCTTGATAAGTTTTCCTGCAATATGGCTCATAGTATTATTTCGATTTCCAGACTCAATGCTCTCGCCTAGATTTTGCAAAAGCTATCCTCCATAAGAAAGTCTAAAATAGTACTACTACCCTCATATAGTTCTACTTCTGGAGTTGATGTTCCATAAAAGAAACCTCGCTGCATCTAAAGCATTATCATCAAAAATATGGAAACACTGCTTGTATCTTTTCTTTATACTCAGCATATTCATTAGCATCTGTTATTTCTTCGATTGGAAAATAGACATGAAATCTTGGTCTAGCCGACTTACTGCCTTTGTTTTTCATATGGTTTCTACTGTATGAGGCATAAAAGCATACATCAGGAAAAGCCATTGCTACATCAAAAGGTGTTACCCAGTCTTTTTCATCATCTGAGTGGTCATTATCACAGTCCATTGGAATACAGTCTGATGAGATGAAGTTATCCTTGCTTCGATAATTCCCTTTAAAAGTTCCTGCAACATGGTCAAAAGAGATAGCCTGAATAAAGCTATCCCTATCTGACACCATTACAGAATTTGGATACATACAATTGCTACTATTTCCTATGCAAGTAGCACACTTTAAACGGCATTTAAGCATTTATCTCCACCTCCATACTTGTACTATCAAAATACTTAATTACTTGCTTT
>BNJV01003077.1_pt1 | contig 69618 bp, 70 predicted proteins | sample 8540591 | NCBI WGS metagenome assembly BNJV01 (sample SAMD00202457, study PRJDB9452) | human saliva metagenome | host: Homo sapiens
CAAGTACTACACACACCACACACTACTAGTGATGTTGTGTGGGTGTCGCTTTCCACCCTGGTAGTGGTAGGGGTGTGTTGCTCTTCATTGAAGAGATACACGCTTGAAACACTATTTTTTTATTGTTTTTGTTTTTGTTTTTGTGCACAACACACGCATGGTGTGTTGTGGTTGGAGATTTGATCCTGGCTCAGGACGAACGCTGGCGGCGTGCTTAACACATGCAAGTCGAACGGAAAGGCCCGCCACTTTTTGGTGGTGGGTACTCGAGTGGCGAACGGGTGAGTAACACGTGGGTGATCTGCCCCGCACTGTGGGATAAGCCTGGGAAACTGGGTCTAATACCACATACGACCATGGCGTAGGGGTCATGGTGGAAAGCCTTGTGCGGTGTGGGATGAGCCCGCGGCCTATCAGCTTGTTGGTGGGGTAATGGCCTACCAAGGCGGCGACAGGGTAGCCGGCCTGAGAGGGTGGACGGCCACATTGGGACTGAGACACGGCCCAGACTCCACGGGAGGCAGCAGTGGGGAATATTGCACAATGGGCGCAAGCCTGATGCAGCGACGCCGCGTGGGGATGACGGCCTTCGGGTTGTAAACTCCTTTCGCCCGGGACGAAGCCCACCTGGTGGGTGACGGTACCGTGGAGAAGAAGCACCGGCTAACTACGTGCCAGCAGCCGCGGTAATACGTAGGGTGCAAGCGTTGTCCGGATTTACTGGGCGTAAAGAGCTCGTAGGTGGTGTGTCGCGTCGTCTGTGAAATTCCGGGGCTAACTCCCGGGCGTGCAGGCGATACGGGCACGACTAGAGTGCTGTAGGGGTAACTGGAATTCCTGGTGTAGCGGTGAAATGCGCAGATATCAGGAGGAACACCGATGGCGAAGGCAGGGTTACTGGGCAGTTACTGACGCTGAGGAGCAAAGCATGGGGAGCGAACAGGATTAGATACCCTGGTAGTCCATGCTGTAAACGGTGGGCGCTAGGGTGTGGGCTGTGTGTTTGCAGTCTGTGCCGTAGCTAACGCATTAAGCGCCCCGCCTGCAGGAGTACGGCCGCAAGGCTAAAACTCAAAGGAATTGACGGGGGCCCGCACAAGCGGCGGAGCATGTGGATTAATTCGATGCAACGCGAAGAACCTTACCTGGGTTTGACATGCACCAGATCGGCGTAGAGATACGTCCTCCCTTGTGGTTGGTGCACAGGTGGTGCATGGTTGTCGTCAGCTCGTGTCGTGAGATGTTGGGTTAAGTCCCGCAACGAGCGCAACCCTTGTCTTATGTTGCCAGCACATTTTTGGTGGGGACTCATGAGAAACTGCCGGGGTCAACTCGGAGGAAGGTGGGGATGACGTCAAATCATCATGCCCTTTATACCCAGGGCTTCACACATGCTACAATGGTCGGTACAACGGGTTGCGACACTGTGAAGTGAAGCTAATCTCTTAAAGCCGGCCTCAGTTCGGATTGGGGTCTGCAACTCGACCCCATGAAGTCGGAGTCGCTAGTAATCGCAGATCAGCAACGCTGCGGTGAATACGTTCCCGGGCCTTGTACACACCGCCCGTCACGTCATGAAAGTTGGTAACACCCGAAGCCCATGGCCTAACCACCACCTGTGGTGGGGGGAGTGGTCGAAGGTGGGATTGGCGATTGGGACGAAGTCGTAACAAGGTAGCCGTACCGGAAGGTGCGGCTGGATCACCTCCTTTCTAGGGAGAATATTGGTGGTGTGTATCTATAAAAGGGGTGTGGTGCTTGGTGTGGCTGTTGGGTGTCCCACACAATAAACTGTGGACTCTTAAGCCCTTGTCTGCTGGTGATCATTGTTGTTGCTGGTGGTGGGGTGGTGTTGTGTGAGAACTGTATAGTGGACGCGAAATCATTTTTCTGTTTAATTTCTTTTGTGTTGTTTTTTGTGTTTTTCGTGTGGCGCACCACCGGATGGGTGGTGTGTTTGTTGTAAGGGCGCACGGTGGATGCCTGGGCATGTCAAGCCGATGAAGGACGTGAAGGGCTGCGTTAAGCCTCGAGGGAGTTGCCGATTAAGCGTTGATCCGAGGATGTCCGAATGGGAAACCCGGCCGTGGTTATGTGCGGTCACCTGCTGCTGAATGAAATAGGTGGTATGGGGGTTACGCGGGGAAGTGAAACATCTCAGTACCCGTAGGAGAAGAAAACAATATGTGATTCCGTTAGTAGTGGCGAGCGAAGGCGGAGGTGATGGCTAAACTCTATGCGTGGATGATACTTGGTAGGGGGTTGCGTGTAGGGGGTTGTGGGATGCGTGTGTCTGGCTGGCTACCACTGGCTGGCACCCTTGGATTGTGTGTTAGGGGAAGTGGTGTGGAATCGCCCTGCCGTAGACGGTGAGAGTCCGGTACCTGAAGACATGTGGTTGGGGTGTGGCGTATTTTTCCCGAGTAGCAGCGGGCTCGTGGAATCTGCTGTGAATCTGCGGGACCACCCGGTAAGCCTGAATACTTGGCGTGACCGATAGTGTAGTATAGTACCGTGAGGGAAGGGTGAAAAAGTACCCCGGGAGGAGTGAAATAGTTCCTGAAACCGTGTGCCTACAATCCGTCATAGCCCCCTGTTTGTGTGGGGTGGTGGCGTGCCTTTTGAAGAATGAGCCTGCGAGTCAGCGGCATGTCGCGAGGTTAACCCGTGTGTGGGGTAGTCGTAGCGAAAGCGAATCCTAATGAGGGTGTGTGTAGTGGCATGTTCTGGACCCGAAGCGGGGTGATCTACCCATGGCCAGTGTGAAGCGGTGGTAAAAACATTGTGGAGGCGCGAACCCACTTAGGTTGAAAACTGAGGGATGAGCTGTGGGTAGGGGTGAAAAGGCCAATCAAACTCCGTGATAGCTGGTTCTCCCAGAAATGCATTTAGGTGCAGCGTTGCGTGGTTGTTGTTGGTGGTAGAGCGACTGGTTGGTTGATGCGGGACGATCATCTTAGCGATGCCAGCTAAACTCCGAATGCCAATAATATGCGAGCGTGGCGGTGAGACGGCGGGGATAAGCTCCGTGACGTCGAGAGGAAACAGCCCAGATCGTCGGTTAAGGCCCCTAAGGGTGTGCTGAGTGGAAAAGGAGGTGTCATCGCGAAGACAGCCAGGAGGTTGGCTTAGAAGCAGCCATCCTTGAAAGAGTGCGTAATAGCTCACTGGTTAAGTGGTGATGCGCCGATAATGTAGTGAGGGCTTTTAAAGTACACCGCCGAAAACCGCGGCAACACGCATGTGTGTGTTGGGTAGGGAGCGTCGTGCACGCTGAAGCTGTCACGGAAGTGGTGGTGGAGTGTGTGCGAGTGAGAATGCAGGCATGAGTAGCGAAAAACATGTGGAAAACGTGTTCGCCGGATGACTAAGGGTTCCTGGGTGAAGCTAATCTTCCCAGGGTGAGTCGGGACCCTAAGGCGAGGCCGACAGGCGTAGTCGATGGATAACGGGTTGATAGTCCCGTACCCGTGTATGCGCGACCAGTGGTGACTCGGTTGTACTAACCACCCACCACCGCGGGATCAATGCTTTTGGTGTTGGTTTGGTGTGTGGTGCGTGGGATCTTGATCGTTGGTAGCCAAGCGATGGGGTGACACAGATTGGTAGTCAAGGCCACTTATTGGATTGTGGTGTAAGCGTGTGGCCCGTAGGATAGGTAAATCCGTTCTGCATAGGGTGAGGCGTGATGCGTACCCAGATTGTTGGGGATGTTTGATGTGCCTGTGCTGTCGAGAAAAGCCTCTAGCGATGTGTGTGCACGGCCCGTACCGGAAACCGACACAGGTGGTCTGGTTGAGGATACTAAGGCGTTCGGGTGAACTATGGTTAAGGAACTCGGCAAAATGCCCCCGTAACTTCGGGAGAAGGGGGGCCATGTGCGGCAATCACCCCTTGTGCGGTGTGCGTTGTGTGTGGCCGCAGAGAAGTGAGGGAAGCGACTGTTTATTAAAAACACAGGTCCGTGCGAAGACGTTGCAAGTCGAGGTATACGGACTGACGCCTGCCCGGTGCTGGAAGGTTAAGAGGACTCGTGAGCACACCCTGGTGGTGTGTGAGGCGGGTAATTGAAGCCCCAGTAAACGGCGGTGGTAACTATAACCATCCTAAGGTAGCGAAATTCCTTGTCGGGTAAGTTCCGACCTGCACGAATGGCGTAACGACTTCCCTGCTGTCTCAACCATAGGCCCGGTGAAATTGCAGTACGAGTAAAGATGCTCGTTTCGCGCGGCAGGACGAAAAGACCCCGGGACCTTTACTATAGCTTGGTATTGGTGTGCTGCAGCTTGTGTAGGATAGGTGGGAGACGTGGAAGCATTCACGCTAGTGGGTGTGGAGTCATTGGTGAAATACCACTCTGGTTGTTGTGTGCATCTAACTGTGGGCCCTGATCGGGTTTTTGGGACAGTGCCTGGTGGGTAGTTTAACTGGGGCGGTTGCCTCCTAAATGGTAACGGAGGCGCCCAAAGGTTCCCTCGGCTTGGTTGGTAATCAGGTTTGTAGAGTGTAAGTGCAGTAAGGGAGCTTGACTGTGACACTGACGGGTGGAGCAGGTGCGAAAGCAGGGACTAGTGATCCGGCATCAACGTGTGGGTGTGGTGTCGCTCAACGGATAAAAAGGTACCCCAGGGATAACAGGCTGATCTTCCCCAAGAGTTCATATCGACAGGGATGGTTTGGCACCTCGATGTCGGCTCGTCGCATCCTGGGGCTGGAGTAGGTCCCAAGGGTTGGGCTGTTCGCCCATTAAAGCGGCACGCGAGCTGGGTTTAGAACGTCGTGAGACAGTTCGGTCTCTATCCGCCGCGCGCGTGGAAACTTGAACAAGGCTGTCCCTAGTACAGAGAGGACCGGGATGGACGTACCTCTAGTGTGCCAGTTGTCACGCCGGTGGCATGGCTGGTTGGCTATGTGCGGGAGGGATAACCGCTGAAAGCATCTAAGCGGGAAGCCTGTTGTGAGATGAGGTTTCTGTTGAGGTTCCCTGTAGATGAGGGGGTTGATAGGTCGGAGTTGGAAGCATCGTAAGGTGTTGTGAGATGACCGATACTAATATGACCGACACAAACATCACCATAGTATAGGTGGTGGTGTGCCACGGGTTGTGGAAAACATGTGCGTGTGTTGACAACACAAAAGGGATTGGTGAAGGACAGAAGGCGTGCTGCCGTGGGTGGTGTGTGTGGTTTCGTGGTTTGCTGTGCAGTGTCTGACACAACACCGCTGCTGTTGGTGGGTGTTGTTGTGTTGGGTGTGTTGGTGGTGATAGTCGCAGGGTCACGCCCGGTTGTCCTTTTCGAACCCGGTTGCTAAGTCTGTGGGCGCTGATGGTACTGCACCTGGGAGGGTGTGGGAGAGTAGGTTACTGCCAGCATTGATAATTCCAGATAGTGTGGGTGGGGTGTTGTGTGTGCCTGGTGTGGGCGCACCGGCACCCCACCCCATTTTGTTTTTGTTTTTGCTTTGTTTTGTTTTGCTATGCGGGTGCGGGGTTGTGTGGGGGGCATGAGGCGGGGATACCCTCGAAGGGTTTCGCATAGACTGGTGTTTTTCGACGCGGTTTATACGAGGTGAAGGCGGGGTTGTATGTCAACACCTGGTCCTATGGAACAGTCAGTGGGTTTCCTGTGCCAATGGGCTACGCGGAAGCCACGCAGGTTGCGCAGAATGCGTTCGAGGGTGGGCTTATTGATATCAGTGAATTGGATCGTCGTTTGGCAGTTATTGCCCAATCATCATCGGAGGCTGACGCGTGGGAATCTGTCAGGGATTTACGGAGTGAATCACTGAATAACACGCAGCAATCCAAGAAACGGAATTCGGTTAATTGGGTTGAACTGGGGATGAGTATTCCCTGGTATGTTGCGTGCGTGGCCACGTTGGTGTGTCGTAATCTGGGGTTTGGTCGCAGTGATGTCTAGCCCTACAGTCTTTTGGCCGCTATGGATGTCTATTCCGTTGATTGTCACATATGCGGTGCATTTTGCAGGTAAGCGTTTTTTCGGAAACAATGATGAAGACCTTAGTTAATTCCCTTACATGCCCAATTATTGTGGCACCAATGGCAGGCGGTCCGTCTACTCCGACGCTTACGGATGCCGCGTGGCGTGCAGGGTGGTTTTGGTTTTCTTGCTGCTGGGATGCTCACGCCGGAGGCGTTGGAGCGTCAGATGCGGGCTACGACCTGCCCTTATGGGGTTAATGTGTTCATGCCGCACGATGATCCCGCGTCGTTTGCACCTCTTTACAACTATGCCGCGCGGCACGGCTTGAGCATCGACCCGACCTCGGTGGATTCCACGGACGGCTGGGACGCCAAGATGGCGCTGATCTTACGTGCCGCTGGTGAGGGCTGGGGTCCGCGCGTGGTGTCGTTCACGTTTGGGCTTATCGACGCCGCGACGGTCGCTGCTCTGCATAGCCTGGGAGTTGAGGCGTGGGTGACGATTGCGCGTGCTGATGCGGTGGATGCTGCGGTAGCGGTGGGCGTCGATACGCTGGTGGTTCAAGGACCTGAAGCCGGTGGACATCGTGCAACATGGACGGTGGCGGAGGGGCTTGATCAGACATCTTTAAAGGACATGATTCGTCTGGATATACCGATTCCAGTGGTGGCTGCTGGGGGCATTGGGACGCCGGAGGCTGTTCGGGAGGCGTTGTCGTGGCCGGGTGTAGCGGCGGTGGCGTGCGGCACGGCGTTTTTGCTGGCAGATGAGGCGGGGACGGGTGAGGTGCATCGTCAGATGGTTCGGGATGGGGAGAAAACGGCTGTGACGAGGGCTTTTTCGGGCAGGTGGGCGCGCGGCGTCGAGACGCAGTTCATGCTGGATAATGTCGATGCCCCCGCTATGTACCCTCATGTGAATACGTTAATGGGGCCTTTGCGGAAGGCGTCTGCGGCTAGCGGTGATTCGACACATGTCGCTGCGTGGGCAGGAAGCGGTTTCCGGCACGCTCGGGAGGGGAGCGTGGATGCGATCATGCAGAATCTCATTGGGGCCAAAATTGAACGGGTGTCTGGGCATACGGCCCCAGCCTCCAGGTAGTTTCGGTCTTGGCCAACGTCGGTGCTGACGTGGGGTTAGGCAAGCTGCATGCGGGACCACCGGGCGTAGGTAAGACTGGCAAATCCCACCGATAATGCCAGGAAAACCAGCAGCTGTGGCGTGGTCGTCGGAACAATTTGCAACGCCCACAATGCCGGAACGGCTGGTGGTATCCAGCCGCTATTGGCACCCAATAAGGTGCCAAGCTGGCCGAGAATAATCAGCGCAAGGGCAGTGCCGCAGCCGGCGATAAGGGAACGAGTGCACACAGAAACCCACGCAATAACGGGGGTTGCGAGGAGTGTGAACGCTCCGAGCACGAGGAACCGCAGGATGTGCGCTCCTGTAGGGAATCCATAGCGGAATCCCACGGCGATCAGAAGCATCACGATGGCCAATAGCAGATGAGTGATAAGGGTCCATGCTGCATAAACCAGGAATTTGCCTGTCATGGTGATGTGCCGACTCATCGGTAGCATGGCTAATCCGATGGCGGTGTTATCCATAAACTCTCGGGCATATATCCAGGCGATCATGGTGCCAAAGCCCAATATTTCCGCAGCCGCTGTGATCTGTGTCGCTACAAAGAAGAAACCATTCCCATCATGAGTGGCAGCAGCTCCCGCCTTGGCGAGAATGACCGGATTGTTGTGGGCGATAGCAATCATCATTGCCGAAACAACAAGTGGGATTCCGGCCAGCATCGCGCCAGTGACTCCCCATGCCGTTGCGGATTTTATTACCTTGAGAGCCTCGACTTTCACCGTAATTATTAACGTCGAGTGACGAAAAGATGACATAGACATAAAAACTTCTCCCAACTTATCGCCTAATTGTCTACATTGGCGTTTGATTGATCGTCTGAAAGAATGGCCTGAAAGAAGCGGTTTTCCAGTTGTGGGGTGGTAGGGGACAACTCTGTAATGATGCGCCCGGAATTTACCACGACAATGCGATGGGCAATGGCGGCCACCTCATCCAAATGGTGACTGCTGACCACCACGCCACATCCCGCGGCCGCCCGCTCTTTCACGACAGTACGCAGGGTGACTATTCCCATCGGATCAAGGGCATTGGTGGGTTCGTCAAGCACGATAAGTCGCGGCTGATGCTGAAACGCCCCAGCTAAACCCACCCTCTGCTTGTTTCCTAGCGACAGTTTCCGAAAGAGGCGATCGCGGTATGGTTGCAGCTCCCACTGGTTGATGGAGTCGGCGATGCGCCCAGGGTCGATGCCATATAACCAAGCATGCATGCGTAGGTTTTGACTCACGGTCAGCTCGGGATAGCAAAACGGCGCGTCGATAAGCTGCCCAATATCGCCATTGCCCACGGTGCGGCGAACCGTACCGGTGGTGGGGTGGATGAGGCCAAGCGCGAGCCGTAACAGTGTGGTTTTGCCGGCGCCGTTGCGGCCAATGAGCGCGACGATTTCGCCTGCTGCCACCGAAAAATTGAGCTGAGTAATCCTGCGGTTTGCCGCCGAAACGTTGCGTAACTCAAGCATGAGTACCCGCTAAAGCATGTAAAACACCGTGCAACGTCGGCATGAGCGGCCGATTGATGTGCGTACTCCAGTCTATTAACGCCCTGGTCAGTCCAGCAATGACTGCGGTTGCCACAGCCGTTGCCGTGAGCTTGTCGACGCCCCGGGAAGTCAACGCTGTGGCGATTGCGGTAATCGTTTCGTCGTTGCTGTGGATTGCTGCCGCTGCCAATTCGGGATTATCAGCTACGATGCGTAGCCGGGTACGCAATTGCTCTTCGACATCTGGGGTGAAGGTATCGAGGAGCGACTGGATTCCTGCGGTGATTGCGCGAAGCGGCGTTTCTTTGGCTGGGCGCTTTTCGACGGCTTCCGCGATCGCCGGATCAAACGGATCCTGAAGAATCAGCGACTCCTTGGTGGGGAAATGGCGGAAAAGCGTCATCTGGCTTACCTCGGCAACGGCTGCGATTTGTGCGGTAGTGGTGGCGGAATATCCCTGGTGAGTAAAGAGTTCCAGGGCGACCAATTGTATATGCGTGTGGGTCCGATCCCATTTAGGTGAGGGCGTCATGCTTGCCATCGTACGTCATAATGTTAGTCACTAACATTATGATATCGTTCACGTTTGGGCTTATCGACGCCGCGACGGTCGCTGCCTGCATAATGTGGGAGCTGGGGCGCGGGCGTCGATTACGCGGTGCTGATGCGGTGGATGCTGCGGTAGCGGTGGGCGTCGAGACGCAGTTCATGCTGGATAATGTCGATGCCCCCGCTATGTACCCTCATGTGAATACGTTAATGGGGCCTTTACGGAAGGCGTCTGCGGCTAGCGGTGATTCGACACATGTCGCTGCGTGGGCAGGAAGTGGTTTCCGGCACGCTCGGGAGGGGAGTGTGGATGCGATCATGCAGAATCTTTACCCCCGATTTGGTTGAAAACCATAAAAAACGGGCGTTGGAATGTAGGTTTATGTACGTATTCACTCTTGACCCCACTTCGGAGGACTGATCGATATTATGGCTGCCCAGGCACACAATGACTGGAATGAACGGATTGCGTTAGCGCAGCAGATGTTGCCGCTTCTCGGACAGCTGCACCGTAACAACAATGTAGTGACCTCGGTTTTCGGACGCTTGCTGGTGAATGTGAGTGATGTGGACATCATCAAGTCGCATCGTTACGCCCGACATATCACCGAACACGAACTTCCACTGGAAAAAACACTGCCCATTGTGCAGGAACTGGTGGCCATGAACCTGGGTACTGCTTCTATCGATCTGGGGCACCTGGTCACATTGCACGACGAACAAGGAGGCGACCTCGGTGAGTTCCTGAAGCGTGAACTTGCCGACGTGATCGGCACCAGCACCGAACACAAGCAAACCGACGTTGTGCTGTACGGCTTTGGTCGTATCGGTCGGTTACTGGCACGCATCCTTATTGACCATCAATCCGTGGACACCGGATGCCGTCTTCGTGCCATCGTGGTGCGCAAAAACGGCGAGAATGACCTGACCAAGCGTGCGTCCCTGCTGCGCCGCGATTCCGTACACGGTCCCTTCCACGGCTCGATCAGCATCGACCACGACAACGACATCCTGTGGGCAAACGGCACGCCCATCCAAATCATTTATTCCAACGACCCCGCCACCGTTGACTACACGCGCTACGGCATTAACGACGCAGTGCTGGTGGACAACACTGGACGCTGGCGCGACCGCGAGGGCCTGGAACAGCACCTCAAATCCACTGGCGTGTCTAAAGTGCTGCTCACCGCACCCGGCAAAGGGGATGTGAAGAACATCGTGTACGGCATCAACCACGATGTCATTGAGGCAGATGACACGATCTTGAGTGCGGCCTCCTGCACCACCAACGCCATCACGCCGGTGCTTAAAGCTGTGAATGATCGCTACGGTGTGGAGTTCGGGCACGTGGAAACCGTGCACTCCTTTACCAACGACCAGAACCTTATTGACAACTTCCACAAGGGCTCACGCCGTGGCAGGGCAGCCACCCTGAACATGGTGCTCACTGAAACCGGCGCAGCACGTGCCGTAGCCAAAGCCCTGCCGGAACTTGCCGGAAAACTCACTGGCAACGCCATCCGCGTTCCCACCCCCGATGTGTCCATGGCCGTGCTGAACCTGACGCTCAAGCAGGATGTGGACCGCGACGAGGTAAACAACTACCTGCGATCCGTCTCACTGCTCTCCGGCTTGCGACAGCAAATCGGGTACATCGAATCCCCCGAGATTGTGTCCACCGACTTCGTAGGCAGCACCCACGCCGGGATAGTGGACGGGCTGGCCACCATTGCCCAAGATAACCACCTTGTTCTCTACGTCTGGTACGACAACGAGTTCGGCTACTCCAACCAGGTCATTCGTATTGTCGAAGAGATTGCGGGCGTTCGGCCAGCGGTTCTGCCTCGGCGTAAAGAGCTGAGCGAGCTGTAGGTCTAGCTGGTTGTTGGTTGCGGTCACGCGGGGTGCTTCATGTGGGTGTGCACCCTGCGTGACCCTACGCGGTTAACCGCTTGCGGCTGCCGTTTTCCGTCGCCATGCGAGTTGGCGGGCGGTGATAATCAACGCGAGGATGGTTGTTTCCGCAGCTAGCGCCCAGAAGTTCAGGGTGAGATCAGGGGTGGATATGAGCAATTCCTTCCAAGTCATCCCACCAATTGCTGCTGGTACGCCGATCATGATTGCGGCTGTCGTGCCAAGCCCCAGAATCAAAGCGCTGGCAATGGTGATGATAGTGCGGCGTTGCGTACGTGACGGTGCTGGACGTCGTACCCATGTGCGTAGGGTGAGTGCAATGGCGACGAGCAGTATCACTATGAGCGCAACCTGGACCCAGAGGGTAATGTCGCCGAATGCAATACTGGGCGGAAGATCTTTGTGGGACTCTGTGCCCAGTGCTTCCGCAATAAAGGCTTCTCCCTTAATGTTCATATTCATGTTAAGCTGCCTGCGTAGTCCCTGGGAATTGAGAAGCACGACGAAACCTTTTCCAGTGGTTTGGTTGAAACCAAGATATGTCGTGTAACCCCAGATAGCACCATTGTGGGAGACAATTTCCACCTCGGAGCCGTCGATGCTGCTTGTGGCTTTTGCGTACTCTAAACCTGCACCGTATTCGGAGGAACCTTCGCCTGTTGGTACTGTGCTGAAGGTGCTGGGCAGTTGTCCTTGTTGGTGTTGACGGAGTTGCCAGGCACCATAGGTTGCTAGTTGACGCCCCGTGCCCGCAAGATAGCCTTCACCTGCTTCGTCGTCGCGAACTGGGTCTGACACTGTACGGTTGCCCATGTAGAAAGGCACATATCCTTCAGGGACACTCTTTTCGGTTGCTTCTTTGCTGGTGCTGATCGGTGAAATTCCGGTGGCTGGGGTTGAGGTAGTGGGTGAGTAGTTCGCTGTAGCTTTGCCCGGTTGCTCGTTCCATGGCGTGTTGGAGGAGGACGTAGCCGATGTTGGAGTAAGAATGGCTGCCGGTGGGGTTGACGTTTTTGAGTTCTTTGACTGCTTCAATGACTTTTGGCAGTTCACGCGGGTAGATGCCTAGCTCACGAGGGAGGCCGGAGGTGTGGTGAATCAGATCGGTGATGGTGGCACCGTTATTGCCGAAGGCTGTGTTTCGGAACTCGGGATAGTACTGGGTGACAGGGGCGTTAAGATCGATGAGCCCTTTGTCTGCCAGTTCTAGAGCAAGTGCGCCGGTGAATGATTTAGACACTGATCCCCAGATGAAGAGGGAATCGGCGGTGATGGGATTGTTGTTGCCGTCCACACCAACGTAGTGTTCGTCGGTGATGCCGTTTGCGTCGAATTCCACCACGGCGAGTCCGGGTGTGTGGAGGTCGTGGGCGAGTTGTTCGTAGCGGTCTTGTTGAGCCTGTGCGGGAACAATCAGTACCAGAGTGGCAAGTAGTGTTCCCAGCACCGCGAGTAGGGTTCGTGCTGTTTCATGCGGTTTAGCCTAGGGGTTTGGGTCTGTGTCAACATCGGGGAAAACCCTGAAAAACACCCTGATGTTGCGTGCACTCACTACACAGCCTGCGCTATGCAAAGTATGCCCATGTCGAGGCACGAAAAATGGCGTTTTTCGTGCTCGAGCGTAAGCAAACTTTGCACACTTCTGCCGCGCTAAATGGGCTGGTAGTACACCGCGTTCGTCAAGGTTACAAGGTCGGCAATGCTCCCGCTCCATTGCGTTTCGACGCCGTGTTTCGCCAGCGTCGGCAGCACAATGTCGGTCATCATTGCCAGGGTTTTAGTCTCATAGAGTTCGTCAGCCTCCCTGTCGGGGAGGGCATCTTCCTCGTCGGTGAGGATCGCGCCGTAGGCCATGTCAAGCGCTGCATCGCCCTCGAATTCGATATAGGCTTCAATCTGCTGGCCGGTGATAAAGACGTGCCCGATCCAGGGTTCACCATTGGCGCGCGGGATGTCGGCGGCTTCGTCGAGGATCTCGGCTTGGCCTTCGCCCACGGTCCAGCCGCAATAGGCGCGTGCGATGATCCCGTGCTGCTCAAGCTCGGCAAACGCGGCATCGAGATTGGTGGTCACATCGCCAAATTGTTCCTGCTGCGCGCGACGGGCGGTGATCAGGTACTCGGCGATGTTTTTGGCCTGCTCGTTGTTGATCTCGTCGTATTCTTCCGTGATGATCTCGGTGATGTCCTCAACGCTGTCGCCTATCACCACTGCCACCCAGCACACCCCGATCACGTCGTCGTCGAAGTCGTCGGGTAACAGGTCGGCGGGCAAGATAAGGTCTTCGGGGATAGCGACATATGTGGTCATATCACACATGATACTAAAGTTCTCGGTAGTACCTGGGGATTAGGTTTGGCTTAGATACATGTCTTAGAATGGCGTCGTGAAGATGGATAAGCTGCGCAAAAAAGCGTCAAAGGGGGGTAAGAAAAAATGTTGCCGCTCCAAAAAACGCTGCAAAATCTGTCCCGTGGTCATTCATCGTCTCCGCAAGTCCGGTGCCTTTGAGCTTGACGACGCCGCGCTGGCCAAGGCTCTCAAGAAAGCCCGTAAGTGGTAGTAACACACCGTGATTAGAGAGCATGAATGCGGTTTTGGGCCAGCTCTAATCCCTTGGCTGATGATGAGTTCCGCGCCTTCGGCAGCGTGTTCGCAGATGAGTGGTAGTCCTTCGAATTCCTCCTTGCTGAAGGGTCTCAGCACATAGTCGGCGGGTGCCTGTCGCCCCGGTGGCCGCCCAATACCGACACGGATGCGGTAATAATCATTTGTTCCGAGCGACTTGGTGGTGGAACGCAAGCCGTTGTGTCCATTATCGCCGCCGCCTAGTTTGAGGCGAACAGTATCAAAATCAAGGTCCAGTTCATCGTGGACCACAATGATGTTTTCTTTCGGAACTTTATAGAATTGTATGAGTGCCGCAATGGGGCCGCCGGAGAGGTTCATAAAGCTGCGCGGCTTGGCCAGGATAACTTTCTTGTCGCCAAAACGAGTTTCCACAACATGGGAATTTGAGCGCTTATGAATAGAGAATGTGGACGGCATGGGTAGCGTGCGGTCTGCTAACTCATCAAGCACCATAAAGCCCACGTTATGGCGGGTTGTTTCATACTGTGGGCCGGGATTTCCCAGGCCAACGACCAGCCAGGGGGAGTCTGCGTGTGTTGCGTTCATAAGGGATGATGATACCTCACCTGCGCAGTTGTTGACGGACCCAACAATATATAGTAAATTTGCTAATCGCAGTGTTGATGTATCTCTCGGGAGGATAAACAGTGAAAAAGACCAGGGTTGTTTCAATCGCGCTTGCTGCAATTATTGCCGCGACAGGTGCTATGCCATCTGCAGGGGCAACCGCGCCGGAGGACTTTTTGAAGGGTTACGGTTACCATGTGCGACTCGTTCCCACCGAGAAGTGTGAAACGGTTAAAGAGAATACCAAGAGTTTTTTCGAAAATCGTGATATTAAAACCACCGGAGACTTTTTGAGGGTGGCCGAGATTTTCACCACGTACGCAGAGCAGAACCCAGAAACGATCCGGGAAGTCGGTGCCAACAAACCAGGTCTGCTGAAAAGTTTCAACGCGGAGCAGCGCAGCCGATTCTTTGCCCTCATGCGTGAAGACAATAAGGCATCAGCGACAAGACTTGCAGAGTGTAAGGTCTTGACCACAGGCGATGTGAGCACGCCTCAACCCGAGCCGACACCGCAGCCGAAGCATGATCCAACTCCGCCGCCCGCTGCAAAGAAGCCAGAATCCCGTCCAGTTGTGGGTTCAAGCTTCGGTTCCAGCTAACCCATAGTAGCCCTCTAAACCAAAACCCCCAGACCGGCGGCCTGGGGGTTTTTCGCAAGAGTGATTACTCGCTGTCTTCGGTAGCTTCTGCCTCAGCCTCGGTATCGGGTGTTTCTGTGACAGAGCTGGACTGTGCGACGAAGTTGAACACCAGCAGCTCGGCGTCGTCAGCCAGGGTGACACCCTCCGGAAGGGCAATGTCGCCAGCGTGGATCTGGGAGCCGATTTCGCGGCCGTCGAGAGGCACCGCGATCTCGTCCGGGATGGAGAGAACGTCGGCGATGACGCGGATGGTGTCGGCTTCCTGGATGACCATGGCACCAGGGCCGGTCTCGCCAGTGGACACAACCGGGACCTCAACCTCGACCTCTTCGCCGCGGTGGATGGCCAGCAGGTCGGCGTGGTCGATCTCCAGGCTGAGTACGTTCTGGTCAACGGCTTTGATCATGGCCAGCTGCTTGCCGCCATCAATGTCAACACTAACCACGGTGTTCAAGCCGTGGTTACGAACGATAGCGGTGAATTCCAGGCGCTCGACGTTGATGTGCTTCGGCTCGAAACCGGGGCCGTAGACTACAACAGGGATCAGGCCAGCGCGGCGGGCGCGGCGGGCGGCACCTTTGCCGAATTCTGTGCGCGGGGTTGCGGCTAGATCAATGGCTTTGTTGGACATTGTTCCTCCTCAGGTGGTTGTTACTGTGTGATGGGTTCAGACACAACAAAAGCCTGCGTCCGAACTCGATGATGTACTCGTCGAGTCTTCGCAGGCTGTATGACCTGTGGAAAAACAATCGCGTCGATAACGGCTGTTAAGCCCTCGCCGAGACTCATAGAGGTTATCACACAGTCCTAGGCGAGGGAAAACGCAGAAAGTACGAAAAGCTAGCTACGCCTGACCTTCAAACAGTGAGGTGACGGAGCCGTTTTCAAACACTTCGCGGATTGTTTTGGCAAGGAGTGGTGCCATGGAGAGCACGGTAAGGTTATCCCAGCCTTCTGTGGTCTGGGGGAGCGTGTCGGTGGTGATCACTTCCTTGGCGCCGCAGCCAGAGAGGCGTTCCCGGGCAGGGCCGGAGAACACGCCGTGGGTGCAGGCGATGATCACGTCGGCGGCACCAGCTTCGCGAAGTACGCCAACGGCACCGGCAATGGTTCCACCGGTGTCGATCATGTCGTCCAGCAGCACACAAGTGCGGCCAGAAACATCGCCAACCACGCGATTTGCCACAATTTCATTGGCCACGTCGACGCTACGGGTTTTGTGAACAAAGGCCAGGGGGGCGTCGCCAAGCGTGTTGGCCCACTTTTCGGCGACCTTCACGCGGCCCGCATCGGGGGAGACCACGCAGATGTTGTCCAACGGGTACTTGGACTTAATGTAGTCGGTGAGGATCGGCATGGCGTGCATGTGATCGACCGGACCGTCAAAAAAGCCCTGGATTTGGTCGGTGTGCAGGTCCACGGAGATGATGCGGTCGGCACCGGCGGTGTAGAGCATGTCCGCAACTAGGCGGGCAGAGATGGGTTCGCGACCGCGGTGTTTTTTGTCTTGGCGCGCGTAGGGGTAGAACGGCAGGATTGCGGTGATGCGTTTGGCGGAGCCGCGTTTAAGTGCATCGATCATAAGCAGCTGTTCCATCAGCCATTTGTTGAGCGGCTGGGTATGTGATTGCAGAACGAAGGCATCGCAGCCACGCACTGACTCTTCAAAGCGGACGAAAATTTCGCCGTTGGCAAAGTCGCGTGCCGTCATGGGAGTTAGCTTGACTCCCAGTTCTTTGGCCACTGCCTCACCAAGTCCTGGGTGGGCGCGCCCAGAAAAAAGCATGAGATTTTTTTGATTGTCAATCCAGTGAGCAGTCATCGTGGTCTGCTTAACCTTCCTGAGTTGAGTCTGCAGTTGGAGCTGCTTGGGTAGAGTCAGCGTCGAGGGCGTGGGCTGCTGCTTCCGCTGCGGGGGTGCCGGGGCGTTTGCGCACAACCCAACCTTCAATGATGCGCTGAGGCCCCCCCGGACACGACCAGTGCCCCTGGGGGTACGTCCTCCTTAATTACTGTACCTGCTCCTGAGTAAGCGCCATCACCAACTGTGACAGGGGCGATGAACATGGTGTCGGATCCGGTACGCACGTGACTGCCGATAGTGGTGTGGTGTTTGTTAACGCCGTCGTAGTTGACGAACACCGAAGACGCCCCAATATTGGATTCCTCGCCAATCGTCGCATCCCCCACATAGGTGAGGTGTGGGACTTTCGACCCACGCCCAATCTGTGCATTTTTTGTTTCCACAAAACCGCCGAGTTTGCCGTTGTCGCCCAGAACGGTTCCTGGGCGCAGATAGGTGAACGGTCCAACAGTGGCACCTGCGCCGATCTGTGAATCGGAACCGTGCGTGCGCACCACCGAGGCGCCTTCACGAACGATCATGTTCTTCAAGGTTGAGTCCGGTCCGATCTCGCAGTTGTTGGCAATCCGCGTTGTGCCTTTGAGCTGGGTGTTTGGCAGGATAATAACGTCTTGCCCTACCTCCACCTGCACATCAATCCACGTTGACGCAGGGTCCACGATGGTCGCGCCGCCGCGCATGTGCTGTTCGCAGATACGGCGATTCATTTCCGCCCCGATCATGGCTAGCTGCACGCGGTCGTTGACCCCGGCGACCAGCGCGGCGTCGTCAAGCACATGCCCGCGCACGCTGCGGTTATTGGAGCGGGCGATGCCGATCACGTCCGTCAGGTAAAACTCGCCCTGGGCGTTATTGGTGTCCAGTTGGGTCACCGCCGTACGCAACAGGTCAGCGTCGAAAGCGTACACACCGGAATTAATTTCTGTAAGGGCGCGCTGGTCCTCGGTCGCGTCTTTTTCCTCCACAATGCCCATGACCTCACCGTCAGCGGTCCGCACAATGCGTCCATAACCAGTGGGCTTATCGACGTTCGTGGTCAGCACCGTCACTGCCGCGCGCGGCAAAGTGTCGTGCTCTGCGAGGAGAGCAGCCAGTGTTTCCGCGTTGAGCATGGGAATATCGGAGGTCGTCACCAACACAGTGCCACTAAAATCGTCTGGCAGTTCATTCAACCCGCAGGCAACGGCATGACCCGTGCCGTTTTGTTCTTCCTGAACTGCGGTTGCCACCTCAGTGACCCCATAGTCGCTCAGATCTTCCTGAGCAATAGCAGGAACGACCTGGTCTCGGCCGTGGCCGACCACTGCAATCAAATGCTGAGGATGCACCCCCGCCGCCGCGTGTAACGCGTGCGCCACCATGGAACGCCCCGCAACCTCATGCAACATCTTCGGGGTTGCAGATTTCATTCGCGTACCCGCGCCCGCTGCCAAAATAATGACAGCAATATCGTCAGCCATAGAACTCCGATCATAAAAACATATGTCAATGCCAGTTCCACGCTACCGGATGCCTATATATAAGGAATGTGGGTGACACCCAACAACTGGGGAGTCACCCACATTTAGAGGTGGTGAAGTGCAGAATCTTTAGCGGAATCGCTGGACGTAGAGGATGCCACCGGGCATATTGCCTTCATGCTTAGCTATGGACACGCCGATCCTAGTGATGTGTGGATCAACAATGTTCTTGCGGTGACCAGGGGAGTTCATCCACTTTTGCAGCGCATCCTGAGCATTGGGTCGACGATACTGGTTGGAGACCAGTAGGTTTTCGCCAAAATTGCCGTGAGCAGGGTGTTCGAAGCCGCCCATGCGCACCAGGTGGTCGGCCCAGCCTTTCGCGCCAACAGCTAAGTCCTCGTCCCACACGACGGGGCAGAGTCCAAGTTCGGCACGGACGCGGTTGGTTTCTTGCACAATTGCCTGTGCATCAGCCGTGGCCAATGCACCGTAATTCGGGACGATGCTATCGCTCGCGCAGGAGGTGCCGGAGTTGTTTCTGGAGTGGCCTGCATTCGTGGCGTCATTGCCAGATTGCCGGGGTTGTGCAGGTTGAGCTGGTTGAGTGGAACGAGCGGGCTGCGGTGCGGCAGCAGGGGCCTGGACTCGTGGCTGCGATCCCCGATTTGCGGTGATGCTTTGCTTATTGCGGCCAAAGAGTGAGGCGAGCATCGCAAAAATAGCAGCACCGCCGAACGATGCCAGGATCGGACCAAGTTGACCAAAATTGGGAAGTCCGGCACCTATATGACGTGCGGAATTAGGATCAATCTGCTGTACCGGCAGGCCGGGAATGGTGATGGGATTGATGGGAGCGGCCTGAGCAACGACCTGGTTGTAGTGAACCGTGTGAGGGGTTTCGGCGGAGGCGACGATGCTGTGGCCGAGCGTCATGGAAAGGCTCAGACCTGCGGCTATCAGGATGCGGGTGCGGTTGCGACGGCTAGTGCGGTGAAGCATGTCGTTCCTCCTTAATTGAAAGGCTTGCTTCATGGGGCGTTTTCGCTTCGACCAGCGTTTTTAGGATCGATCGAAAACGTAATTACATAAATTAGATTAATCATTTATGTGATAATCCTGAAAAAATACCCCCGCGAGTGAAAAGATCACACGAGTGGTGTCCAGGGATTATGTCCCTGAGCTTTGCTAATGAGAGGTATCATTACTGCAGGTGGACATAGATAAGTAGATACCTATGTGTTTTTGTGTGTCCTTCGGTAGTTAAGGGGGTTAAAAACACCCCCGAAAGCGCCCGTTTCTGCGGGATTTTCGCCCTTTTCCGTCATTGAAGGGCGCCTTTGATAAGATAATACTTAATTAAATTTAAGAATAAGGCCCCGTTTTGCGTGGTGGATGATGGGGGGCGATCGCATCTCTGCTGGTGTCATTTGACCGGCTCGATTGTTTGGATGTTGGGTCTGGCAAGGTGTCGATCTGGGCGTGTATGCGGCTGTGGGTGTGGAGTTTGCAACCAATGGACTCAATGGTCACACTTGTGGCGTGAGAGGGGGAGTGATGCTTGGCTGAGTTTATAGCGAATTTGCTATGCTTGGGCGGTGGTGATTTACGAGTGGTATGTTTCCGCTGCCACTAGAAACCGCATGGGAAATCTGCGGGGTGTGAAGCATAAACGAAAAGAATATCCAACTTAATATTGTTTCTACTCTGATTGGTAGATGAATGTTTGGCATGGGAAAGATGGAACAATTGTGGGGAAGTGGCAAGCAAGGTAGGAAATGAAATCGGAAAATAAATATTGGGAGTTCGTCGAAGAGGAGATGCATTATTTTGGGCATCGACTTCGCCGAATTCGGGCGTTAATTAATTTGCCGGAACGGCGAGTGAAAAAAGGAGACATTGGGGGATGGGTTTCTGACTCTGCTGAGATTTCTGGGTTGGCGTGGGTTTATGACGAGGCGAAAGTTTATGAAAATGCGCGGATTACTGACTCTGCTGAGGTTTCTGGCTCGGCCTTGGTTTATGGATCCGCATGGGTTGCTGGTTCGGCTCAGGTTCGTGAATATGCTGGGGTTTCTGGGTAAGGCTCGTAGTTTATGGCTCAGCGCAGGTTTATGGTTCGTTCTGAAGTGCTTGATAAGGCTTGTATTTATGGCTCGGCGCAGGTTTATGGATTCGCGCGGATTTATGATAAAGCTCAAATTTATGATCAGGCGCGAGTTGCTGGCTCAGCTCGGGTTTGTGAGCTTAGCTCGGGTTGGCGGTACGGCTGGGGTTTATGACGGGGCTGAGATTTTCAGTTCGGCGCGGGTTGAGATGCAAACACACGTTATGACTTTGACTAGCATTGGGAGTGAAAGATGCGACTGTAAATCTTGTGCGTACTGAGGATGGGCATTATCTACAAGTGGGGTGTTGGGAGGGGACTGCATATAACCTGATGGAAGAGGTGTATAGGCGCAGCGGGCGTTACGAAAAATGGTTACGTGATGAAACCGTGAAGCAGCAATGGATCGAGGAGTATCAAGCTTTGGAAATGCTCGCTATGAAGCGTGTTACTGCATGGGAAAAGGCCCGAGGCGCAGAAAATAGGGGACAGGTAGGGGGATGATGTTGCCCGGTCACACTTTGGCTCATGTGATGACAGTCCGCACGAAAACCGGGCTAATGGACAGAAAGTGTGTCCCGGTCTAGTCACTTAACCCTCATTACACCGCAGGTCACAGCAACCCACCAAAACCGCAAAAAACCCGCCAATCAGAACCAAAAGCACTGATCAGCGGGTATTTTCGTCTGCTTCCCCGCCAGGACTCGAACCTAGAAAGCTGGTACCAAAAAAACCAGAGTGTTGCCAATTACACCACGGGGAACCGCAAAGCATATGTGGAAGATTCCATTGCTCGCTTCAGCTACTTTACCCTATTGCCTGCGATGCGCAATTTCAACCTGCGATCCCACGCCACCGCTTCCACGCCACCGCCTCCGCGCCACCGCCTCCACGCCACCGACAACCATCACCAACAACCCCAACCCCGCTAGGCTATTACCTATGGTGAAGCAGCGTATGACGGGTAAAGAGCGTAGGGAACAGTTGATCAGTATTGGGCGGAGTGTGTTTGCGGAGCGCGGTTTTGAGGGGACGAGTGTGGAGGAGATTGCTGCTCGGGCTGGTGTTTCTAAGCCTGTGTTGTATGAGCATTTCGGGGGTAAGGAGGGGCTGTATGCCGTGGTGGTGGATCGTGAGATGCTCCGGTTGGAGGGCATTATCACGGCCGCGTTGGAGAGCGGGCGTTCTCGTTTCCGCATTGAGCAAGCGGTGTTGGCGCTGCTCACGTATGTGGAGGAGCACACGGATGGGTTTCAGATTCTGGTGCGGGATGTGTCGCCGGGCGGGGAGCGCAGCTATTCCACCATGTTGAATGAGGCGGTTGCTCAGGTGTCCCATATTCTTGAGCAGGCGTTTATCCGCTCTGGTCTTGATCCCGAGTATGCGGTTCTCTATGGTCAGGCGCTGGTGGGGATGGTTTCTATGACGGCGCAGTGGTGGTTGGATGTTCGGGAGCCGTCAAAAGGAGCAGGTGGCAGCGCATATTGTAAATCTGTGTTGGAATGGCTTGGCCCGGATGGAGCGGGATCCGCAGTTGATCAACGAAGCCTGTTGACGGAGCCAACACCGCTGGCAGAGTCCCGCGACGATGTCACCCAGACGCGCCCGAGCACCTCACGACGCAACAGACCAGCACAGCACCAAGATCAGCAACCGTAACCAGGACGGGCCATCGTATATTGTTGGTCTGGTGTCACCCAGAATTCCTCGCACTAAACACACCACCAAAACACGCCACCACACCGATGCTTGCGGGTTTGTTGAAATCCGCAGTCACCGACCCAAAGCTGACGGGGCTGCTCACGCACATTGGTGAGCCGTATCTTCACATCACAGGCATTGCGCAATCACGCCCGTGGACGGTGGCGGCAATCGCGCAGCGTGCGCCGGTGTTGTTGGTCACGGCGACGGGGCGTGAGGCGGAGGACGTGACGGCGGAGTTGCGAGCAATGATGGGGGAGAGCGTCGCGTGGTTTCCGTCGTGGGAGACCCTACCGCATGAACGTCTCAGCCCCGGTGTGGATATTGTGGGTCAGCGCGCGGAGGTGCTGCATAAACTTCCCGAGTTGAAGGTCGTGGTGGCGGCGGCCCGTGCGTTTTGTCAGCCGATTCTGTCCAGCGCACCAGGCAGGGATCCGCTTGTGGTTGAGGTGGATCGTGAGTATTCCTTTGATGATATTACGCGTGACCTGGTGTTTCGTGGTTACAGTCACGTGGACATGGTGGGCAGGCGCGGGGAGTTCGCTACGCGTGGCGGCATCATCGACATTTTCCCCACCACGCTGGACTATCCGGTGCGCATTGAATTTTGGGGTGACGAGGTCACCGATATTCGCCAGTTTTCCGTGGCCGACCAGCGCACCATCCCTGATATTGATGTGGCCCGCGTTGAGGTGTATCCCTGCCGTGAGCTGCTGGTCACCGATGAGGTCTCGCGATGCGCGCAACAATTGGCGGTGCAGCACCCGGGCAATCCGACGCTGGTGGAACTGCTCACTAAGCTCGCCGATGGCACCCCCGCCGACGGCATGGAGGCACTGATACCTGCGCTTATCGACGCCCCCTCACCCCACTGCCCGCACTGATGCCCCAGGGCACGCACGTTGTGCTGCTGGATCCCGAGAAAATCCGTACCCGCATCGCCGATCTGGAGGCCACCGACGCGGAATTTCTCGCCGCAGGTTGGGAGGCCGCAGCCATGGGCGCGAGCGGCCCCGTCGCTGCGGAAGGCTTGGACCTTTCGGCCAGCTCGTACCGGTCCTACGAGTCCCTGGAAATCTCCACAACGAAGGCAGGTAATTCCTGGTGGACGTTTGCCCCGGAGGGGATGTTTGCCGCCGACGAGACCGATACGTTGCCGCTCGCTTTCCAGCCAGCACCTGCGCCCCGCGGTGACGTCGCACAGATCGATGCCATGATGGCTGAGCTTCTGGAGCACACGCGGAAAGGCGGCCCGGTCGCCTATATTGCGCCCGGCGCGGGACCGATTAAACGTATGGTGGAGCGTTTTGCAGACAAGGGAATCCCCACTAGCGTGGCCACGCCGGGTGCTCAACCAACCGGTGGGGAAGTCACCCTTTACCAGGCGTTATCGCACGCCGGTCTGGTGTTTGACAGCAGCGACGGCCAGCTTATCGTCATCACCGAAACAGACCTCACGGGCAACCGTGTCGGCGATATCGCGGGCGCTAAACGACGTCCCTGCCAAGCGCCGTCACAAGGTCGACCCGCTGGCGCTGAAAACCGGTGATCTGGTGGTTCATGAGACGCACGGCATCGGGCGGTTTGTCAAGATGACGGAGCGCACCATCAACACGGGGGATGAAACCTCCCGCAGGGAATATGTGGTGCTGGAGTACGCGCCGTCGAGACGCGGCGCACCAGCGGACCAGCTGTATGTACCCATGGACAGCCTGGACATGCTGTCACGATACGTGGGTGGGGAGAAGCCAACCCTGTCGAAAATGGGCGGGTCTGACTGGAAAAAAACACCAAGAAGAAAGCCCGCGCAGCCGTGCGGGAAATTGCCGGTGAACTGGTGGAACTGTACGCCAAGCGGCAAGCCGCACCGGGCCATGCTTTCGCTGCTGACTCGCCGTGGCAGCGGGAGATGGAAGACAACTTCCCTTTGTGGAAACCGAGGACCAAATGCTGGCCATCGACGCAGTGAAAGGGGACATGGAACGCGCCGTGCCCATGGACCGCGTGATTGTCGGCGATGTGGGATACGGCAAAACCGAGGTGGCGGTGCGCGCTGCTTTTAAGGCTGTGCAGGACGGAAAACAGGTGGCGGTGTTGGTTCCTACCACGCTGTTGGCGCAGCAGCATCTGGCGACGTTTGAGCAGCGTATGGATGGTTTTCCCGTGACAATCCGGGGATTATCTCGCTTTACCTCGAATGCAGATGCGAAGAAAATTACGCAGGGGCTTGCCGATGGCACCGTGGATATTGTCATTGGGACTCACCGACTTCTGCAGACCGGTGTGCAATGGAAAAACCTTGGTCTGGTGGTGGTGGACGAGGAACAGCGTTTTGGCGTTGAACATAAGGAGCACATCAAGGCGTTGCGCACCCACGTGGATGTTCTCACCATGTCTGCGACCCCGATTCCCCGCACTCTGGAAATGTCCATGGCCGGAATCCGGGAAATGTCCACGATCCTCACGCCGCCGGAGGACCGTCACCCTGTGCTCACCTATGTGGGTGCGCAGGAGGATAAGCAAATCGCGGCGTCGATACGCAGGGAGCTGCTGCGCGACGGCCAGGTTTTTTATGTGCACAACAAGGTGGCGTCCATCGACAAACGTGCCCGTGAGCTGCGGGAACTAGTTCCGGAAGCGCGCATTGTGGTGGCGCATGGCCAGATGAGTGAGGATCTTCTTGAACAAACCGTGCAGGGGTTTTGGGCCCGCGACTATGACGTTCTTGTGTGCACCACCATCGTCGAAACTGGCCTGGACATCGCCAATGCGAACACTCTCATCGTGGAGAATGCGCACCACATGGGCTTGTCACAGCTGCACCAGCTGCGCGGACGTGTTGGACGTTCCCGCGAACGTGGCTACGCCTACTTCCTGTATCCCAAGGGCATTGAGCTTACTGAGACCTCTTACGACCGCTTAGCCACAATCGCGCAAAACAACGACCTCGGTGCCGGCATGGCTGTAGCCATGAAGGATCTGGAAATGCGCGGTGCCGGGAATGTTCTCGGTGCGGAACAATCCGGGCATATCGCCGGGGTGGGGTTCGACTTGTATGTGCGGCTCGTGGGTGAGGCAGTGGAGGCGTTCCGGTCGCTCGCCGACGGCAAAGTGGTCGATGGTGCTGATAAAGCACCCAAAGAAATACGTGTCGACCTGCCCGTTGATGCCCACATTCCTGATACCTATGTCAACTCCGAGCGCCTGCGCCTTGAGGTGTACCGCGCGCTCGCGCAATCCACCAGCGAAACGGATCTGCGGCTTACCGTCGAAGAAATGGAAGATCGCTACGGTCCCATTCCTGTGGAGGTTTCCCGCCTGCTGGCCGTCGCTCGTTTGCGGCATGTCATGCGCGCGGCGCGGCTTTCCGACGTCGGCGTGCAGGGAACCCGCATCAAAGTTCACCCTGTGGAACTACTCGATTCCCAACAGGTGCGGCTGAAACGGCTCTTCCCGGGTGCAACATATCGCGCGGCAGCCAAAGCAATCCAGCTGCCGTTCCCCAAAGCAGGCCGTAATGTCACTGACCCGCAGCTTCGCGATGTTGACTTGGTGCAGTGGGTGGCGGATTTCATTGCCACCATGTTTGACGTCGATGGCATCGATGTGACTGGCGGCGGGGATCGTGATGCCCAGGGCGCACAGAAACGAGTGATTTCTGTCGGCGGAGCGCAGGGAAAGGGGAAACCGTCTAGAACTTCTGACAGAACGTCACGGAGGAGCCGCCGCTAGTTTCCGTACACTAAGCGGTATGCTTCACCGACAAAAGATAGATGAACAACCAGCTGAGCCTGGACCGTTTCACGTGTTGTTCTATTGGAATGAACAGCCGGATTTTCATCTGGATGCGCGCGTGGTGGCTGATGCCATAGCGCGCAGCTGCGATGTTGGGCCCATGACATGCAAGGACAAACTGATTGTTTTGGACGGCTTGGCCGCAGCCTACAACGCGCCCATGCAACCCATGCTGATGTTCAGCAGTATGTGGGAGGTAGAGGATAAAGCTGGTTTATTGTCGCCACTGGAGTCGGGGCAACTGTGGCGCATCAAAGGGCGTGAAGAAGAAGTGCTTGCCACCATGAATTACGCCATGGGCATGACGGAAATGTTCACCGCCATCATGGCTGGGGACTACCCGCTGTTGCTGCGGCTCAGCATCTATGCCGCCGCTATCCACGCTATGGTGTCCACCTACAGTCCCGATGTTGTGCACGTGCTGCACTGCGGTGATCTTTACGACGCCGCAGAGCTTCTTCGCTCCATGGATGAGAGTAGGTTCTCGCCACTGAACCTTGCGTGCACTGTTCGGGCGTTTAACATTGCGGGATCCGAGCAGGATGAGTTTGTTATGGATTCTTTGGGGCTGTTTTTGTTCGGACTTCCCGATGTGCAGGTGCACGCCCACAGTGTGGATCGTGGCGAGGTGGAATCAGATATCTGGCCGCTTGCTCACTACCTTTTGGACAGTGGCGACGTGATTCAGAATGGGGATACGGTGGGCGAGCACCACTACCGCTGTCAGCACGAAAATGCCCTGATAGGGCCGCCGAGGGAAGTCCTTGATATTAATATTGGTGCCTACGCGGCGGGTAACCGCGCGGCACCGACGGAGGATCCAGGGGCGTAGCCTGCTAGAAGCTGAAGTGCACCAGCTCCCGGTGCTCTAAGTCCCGTTCAGGGGAGATGCCGGTCCACTTGTGGATGTAGTTCCACACAAGTTCGCTACGTTCCTCGTAGTCGTCGGTGAACACGGCATCGCCATGTTGTTCCACAACGTTGCCCATGGCCAGGACGGATTTGCCGACCACGGAGCCGTCACGGCTGAGCTGGCCGTAGTAGGTGTTGGACACGTCAGAGACGAGGAATGAGAACATGTCGCCGTCGGAGCTGGGTGTGAGCGAGAGGATGCTGTCCATGCCAACGAGTCCGAGCGTGCCGGATTCCGTGTGCAGGACGTCAACACTTTGAAGATCGTGGAATGCGGAGGCCGCGTCCTCAAAGGACGCGGTGCCATCAGCGGTGATGGCATGTCCGACGATGGCAGCCAGGTCGCCATCGGAGAGGCGGCGGTTGCATACAAAGCCTGCGAAGTTAAGTCCCATGAGGGAAAGCTCCTTATAGAAGATTAGCTTCTTACTTTTTGCTAACTACTATAAGCATTATTTGATGGGGTGCCGTTGATTTTTGGCACTCCTCGCGGGCGTGTCTTTGCGGCATATCTCACTATTGAGGTGGTTGTGTAACCTCAAAAAGGCCACGCCCCCACCAGTCGTCGTCGCTTTCAATCCCAGGTGAGTAGGTAAAAATGACGGAGGATTCGTAGCGCACGTACCCGTTCATTGTGTCGTGCCGAGAAAACTTCGATCGAATCGGAATGAAAATATCCTCTGAGGACTTCACACGATCAAAGCCATCCGTGCCGTCAATGAAGTTGTGTGGCGTGATGTGAGAGTGCATACCGTATTAACGCCCGAACATAAGGCTGATCAGAAGCATTGCTGGGAGTGCCGCAAAGGTTGTCACTAGAACGGTATCGCGGGCAATGACAGTGCCTTTTTGGTAGGTAGCGGCGTAATTGTAGATATTCTGTGCGGTGGGTAATGCCGCTAGGATTGCGGCAACGTAGAGCAACTCGCCGTCAAGATGGAACACAAAAGCGCCAATGGCTACAGCAAATGCTGGCATTCCTAACACCTTGAGTACCGATGCCGTAAGTACACCAACGCGTTGTTCGGGAGTATCCAGCACACGGCTGGAATGAAGCGACGCGCCAAAACTGATCAAAATCATGGGAATAGAGGCTCCGCCAAGAATTTCCAATGGCCTCAGCACTGCGTCTGGAAGGTTCACATGTAGCAGGCTCACCACCATTCCCACGAGTGCCCCCAGCACCATGGGGCTCAGCAAAGATCCGCGAATAATGTGGGCTACTTTATGCCGATTGCCATCCCCTGTAGCTGCTGCCAATATCGCGAGAATAATGGGTGTGAACAGTGCCATTTGAAACAACAGAATCGGTGCAACATAGCTGCCATTTCCCAGGACGTACATGCCCACAGGTAACCCAATGTTGTTGGAGTTGACGTACGCGGATGAGGCTGCGGCGATGCAGGTGGTCGCGGCGTCGTGACGGAAAAAGATCCGGGACACCGCAACGTAGACTCCTGCGGTGGCAAGGGCCGAGAGGGCTGCCACGGCCACCACAGGCGACAGCAGCGTTTCGACATCAGCCTTGCTCACCACCATAAAAACCAGGGCGGGGGTCGCGGAGTAGAATGCGATGCGGTTGAGCACCAGGCGTTCGGATCCGCTGGCAATGATCCCCGTCTTCGCCAGGATGTAGCCAACCAGAACGATGCTGAAAATAATGGCAAAACCGATGATGACTCCGGTCACAGCATGGCCTCCTTTAGTGCTTAACGACGCCCCGAGAGGCTGTTCGGGCTCAAGACAGGCTCAGTACTCCAGTACTTAACCCGTAAATGGCGCACACGCCACCGAGCGCGACCAACGCTACAACGCACCATTCAAAGGAGTTAAATATTCTGTTTCCGGTGCGGAGGCGAGTCCAGACGTAGGGGACCATTCCGGGGATCACCAATAGTGCGCCGAACAGCAGATATGTGACGTCTGCGGCGTAGAACAGCCACAGCGAATAAATCGTAGCTATGGCCGCGACGGCCCCGTGCCTGCGGTTTACCTGCGAGGAAACCTCAGGGCCGGAGTCGTCGAAATGCGTGCCAGCACCAGGGTGTGCGATGCCGCGCCCACGAATGGTGAGGAGCAGCAGGTAAAACGAGGTGAAAAAGTAGGGCAGCATGTACATCATCGTGGCCAGCTGCACCATGGAGTTATAGGTGGTTTCGTTGAGGAAGAAGACAATGACAAGGATCTGGATGACAATTGTGGATACCAGCTGCGCATAGAATGGTGCGCCGGCTTTGTTGGTGCGTCCCAGCTGCTGGGGGAGCAGGCCGTCCAAGGCCATCAGGGTGATGGGTTCAGCGCAGAGCATCTGCCACGATACGTATGCGCCGAGCACCGAAAGGCACAGACCAATAGAGATAAAGGCACCGCCCCATGGTCCCACTACTGCTTCCAGGACACTGGCCATGGAGTTATCGGGCAGACCTGCCAGTTCTTCCTGACTCAACGCACCATAGGACAGGGTGGCCACGGTGACGAGCAGGACGAGCACGGTGGTAAAACCGATCACGGTGGCCCGGCCGACGTCGCGACGCGTGCGGGCTTGCTTTGAATACACGCTGGCCCCTTCCACACCGATGAAGGCCCAGACGGTAAACACCATGAATCCTTTCACCTGCTCGATCACCGACACGTTGGAGGAGTGCGACCAGAAATCCATCGTGAACCTATCCCAGCTGAACCCCAGAAACGCGGTGAGCAGCACGAAAGCAAGAATGGGGAGAATCTTGGCCACGGTGGTCACCAGGTTGAGAAACGCCGCCTGGCGGATTCCTCGGGTCAGGCCGAAGAAAATGAGCCAAGTCAGAAGTGATACCGCCATCGCCGAGGCCCAGCGGTTTTCCGCAGAAAAGAGTGGGAGGTAATGCCCCAAGGTGGAAAAGAATAAGGTTGCATATCCAACCTGCGCGATAACACTGCCCATCCAGTAGCCCCATGCCGAGGCGAAACCCACGAAGTCACCCAGCCCTGCGCGCACGTAGGAGTAGACACCGGAGTCGAGGTGTGGCTTTCGGCTTGCCAGGATCTGGAACACGAAGGCGACGGAGAGCATACCCACGCCAGCGATGGACCAGCCGATAAGCATTGCGCCTGGACCAGCCACTGATGCCGCGTTTTGGGGTAGTGCGAAAATTCCGGTACCAATTGTGGAGCCGATGATGAGTGACACTAAGGTCCAAATGCGGACGTTATGGGTCTTTTTCGTTGTGTCTGGGTGAGATGAGGTCACGCTGTCACATTAGTTGGTAAAAGGGGTTTTTAATAGCACTCCCAGACAAACACGTTAAACTTTGGGCATGTCTGTTCTGCTTCTAGACCCACGACAGCCCACGTTGATACCACTTGAATTAGTTGTCCACCTCCGGGGTAGCGTGGAATATACCGAGGAGGTGCCCATCCGTGTGCGCTGGGCAATTGCTGATCTAGGAGCAGATGTTGTGGACGGCGCGCCGGTGCTGGTGAGTACCGAGCGGCGTTCTGATGAGGTGCAGAACCGGCTTGCTGCAGGTGAGGAGCTCATTGAGCTGTCCTCGTATTTATTAGTGACGAGTCCCCCCAGATTGAGGTTGAGTCAACAAACCGGAGCAGCATCGAAGAGGCAATTCGCGTGATTCGGGACGCTGTGCGCCTCGGACAGTGGGAAAGTGAGCAAACTCACCGTACATTGTTGCCTTTCCTTCGGGAGGAATTGGAGGAGTATGCGGAGGCTATCGACGAGTGGGAGGCGAATGAGCTCGGTGCAGAGGATCAGCTCAAACTCGAATTATCAGATTTGCTTCTCCAGGTGCTCTTTCATGCGCAGGTAGCGCAGAATCGCGGCTCCTTTAATATTTATGATGTTGCGCAGGCGTTTGTGGACAAGATGCGTTCTCGCCAACCGTATCTTTTTGATGGTTCGGTGGGTGTTGTCCCGGTGGATGAGCAAAAGCGTTTGTGGCAGGAAGGGAAAGAGCAGGAAAAGGTGGAGCAGCAGGAGCGTACCTCTGAGTTGCAGCGCAACTTCTCTGGCGGAGGTGGAGCCGCAGAACTGGAGGAGTAGCTGCTTGAGGTCGCATCAACAGTCGCTGCCTGTAGGAAAAAGTAGTATCGTTCGCTGTGGGTTTCTGCTGTACTGCAGCCGTACTACAGTGGTGGAATGCTCTGGTTGGCGCGCGCAGTCACCGAGATAGCTGCCAAGTAATACTCACTGAAATATTTCTAGGGAAGGCTGGGCTGGGATAGTCGTGCGGCGTGTTGTAGGTTGTGGCCTGGCTTCGGTTTTAGCGATTGTGCTTGTGATCACTGTGGTGGGGTGGTTGCTATCCACACTTGATGTTTCGAATCCGACGCGGACTTTGCAGCCCGTTCCACAGGACGTTCCGCCTGCGGCGGGCGCCGCAGTGCCGGATATTAATATCAACGAATCGGGTCGCACGTCGTTGAAGCTTGCGTTTTGGGCGGATCCGATTGCAGAGAAGACGGGTATCCCCTCTGATGCGTTGAAGGCATATGGAAACGCCGCCTTGATCGCTCAGGAGAGCTGGCCGAGCTGCCATGTTACATGGAACACACTTGCTGGTATTGGGCATGTAGAGACGCGCCACGGTACCTACTCGGGAAAACTTTTCGGGGGTAGCAAGATCGACGCGAACGGATTTATCGATCCGCCCATTATTGGGGTTCAGCTCAACGGGTCGCCCGGGTTTGCCGAAATCAAGGACACCGATCACGGTGCCCTTGATGGTGATTCCGAATTTGACCGCGCCGTAGGGCCGATGCAGTTTATCCCAGGTTCATGGGGCATTTATGGGCGTGACGCGGATGGTGATGGCACCGCTAACCCAAACCAGATTGACGATGCCGCTCTCTCAGCTGCGAACTTGTTGTGCGCGCATAACAGGGATTTATCCACCCCCGAGGGGTGGACGGAGGCTATCCGTTCCTACAACTCGTCATCGGAGTATCTGGTGAATGTGCGCAACGCTGCGGCATCGTATGCACTGGAGCAACCCGCTGGGTAAACCGAGTGGTTTTACTAACTTTTTCTGCCTCACACTCGTAAGCCGAGGCATTCCGTGCCACAATTGAATCTAGGCGTGACGCACGACAAATGTTTGAATGTTTTTGATCGGGCTTTTGATCGGGCACAAGTTCACACAGTCGTCGGGCCGTTGCGCAAAGGAAGATTCAACAAATCCTTCAATTGGCTAGGAGGCCACTGTGGCTGGAATTATGCACGTTTCGCTCGCGAGATTTTGGACTCCCGCGGCAACCCCACTGTCGAGTGTGAAGTATTTCTTGATGACGGTTCCCACGGTGCAGCAGGCGTCCCCTCCGGTGCGTCCACTGGTGTGCATGAGGCCCACGAACTGCGCGACGGCGGTGACCGCTACCTTGGTAAGGGCGTGCTGCAGGCCGTTGAGAACGTTAACGAAGAGATCGCTGACGCACTGCGCGGCATCGAAGCCGACGACCAGCGCCTCGTTGACCAGACCATGATCGATCTGGATGGAACCCCGAACAAGGCACGCCTGGGCGCCAACGCCATTCTCGGTGCCTCCATTGCGGTGGCCAAGGCAGCTGCTGATTCGGCTGGCCTGGAACTGTTCCGCTACGTTGGTGGCCCGAACGCCCACGTCCTGCCAGTGCCGATGATGAACATTGTTAACGGTGGCGCTCACGCCGACTCCGGTGTGGACGTTCAGGAATTCATGATTGCCCCCATCGGTGCGGAATCCTTCGCTGAAGCACTACGCATCGGTGCCGAGGTCTACCACGCTTTGAAGAGCGTTATCAAGGAAAAGGGCCTGTCTACCGGCCTGGGTGACGAGGGCGGTTTCGCTCCCTCCGTTGGCTCCACCAAGGAAGCACTGGATCTCATCGTGGAGGCCATTAAGAAGGCTGGCTACGAACCCGGCAAGGATGTCGCCCTCGCCCTTGACGTCGCATCCTCCGAGTTCTACAAGGACGGCAAGTACCACTTCAGAAGGCGGCGAGCACACCGCTGAGGAAATGTCCAAGGTGTACGAGGACCTGATTGCCAACTACCCAATCGTCTCCATCGAAGATCCGCTGCAGGAAGACGACTGGGAGGGCTACACCGCCCTCACCGCCGCCATTGGCGACAAAGTGCAGATCGTCGGCGACGACTCTTCGTCACCAACCCCGCCCGCCTGCGTGAAGGCATTGAGAAGAAGGCCGCCAACGCCCTGCTGGTGAAGGTTAACCAGATCGGTACCCTCACCGAAACCTTCGACGCCGTTGAGCTGGCCCATCGCAACGGCTACCGCACCATGATGTCCCACCGCTCCGGCGAAACCGAGGACACCACCATCGCTGACCTCGCCGTTGCCCCTCAACTGCGGCCAGATCAAGACCGGTGCTCCCGCCCGCTCCGAGCGCGTGGCCAAGTACAACCAGCTGCTGCGCATTGAGCAGACCCTCGGTGCCGCCGCCAAGTACGCCGGCCGTGACGCTTTCCCGCGTTTCCAGGGCTAAACACTAACCACTGAAGCCGACCCGCCGAACCCGGTAGGGTCGGCTTCTCTGCTTCTTACCGGCGCGCTTATCGACGCCCTCGCCTCCCGCACGCTAGTATCAAGAAACTATGAAGGATGCGGGAAAAAAGCGGAATCGAGTCGTCCCTGTAGCGCGCCGACGCACAGATGCTTCCGCACGTGGACCCAGGCCCGGGGCCGCTATTCCGCGAACCGCGCCCTTCAGTGCAGCCCAAACCCTCACCCTGGTGATCGTCCTCGTTCTGCTCCTCCTTGGCATTGCCTTGCCCCTGCGCAACTACTTCCAGCAGCGCAGCGACATTGCCCAGACCCAATCGGATATTGCCAACAAGGAAAAACGAAAAGAAGAACTTCTTGCTGAACTGGATAAATACAACTCCAAAGCTTACGTCGAAGAGCAAGCCCGTAACCGCTTGAACGTGGTCAAAGAAGGCGAAACTGCATTCCGTATCGTTGACCCCGCCATGGACAGTGATTCCAGTGTCACCTCCGCAGAGGGGGAGGCCCAACCCGAATCAGATGCCTGGTACACCACGGTGTGGCGCTCCATCGCCGACTCTGATGCGGACCTGAAGCTCGGGGGCGTCGACAAGCAGCAGGAGGAACAACAGCCTGAACAGAGCACCCAACTGCCAATTGAACCAACCCAAGCGCCCTAATATGATGTGTGGCTATGACAGTTACCGCAGCCGACCTTGACGCTGTAGCCACGCAACTGGGTCGCACCCCACGTGGAGTGCTCGACATATCCTACCGGTGTCCAGATGGCGCGCCGGGTGTGGTAAAAACCGCCCCGAAGCTGGACGACGGAACGCCATTCCCCACACTGTATTACCTCACCGACCCCCGACTCACCTCCGAGGCATCGCGGTTGGAGGTTGCGCACGTGATGAAGTGGATGACCGCGCGCCTAGAAACCGATGCTGAACTTCGAGCCGACTATCAGCGTGCCCACGAATATTTCCTGGCCAAACGCAACGCCATTGAAGACCTCGGAACCGACTTTTTCCGGCGGCGGGATGCCTGATCGCGTGAAATGCCCTGCACGTTCTCATCGCCTATGCGTTGGCGGAAGGGCCGCAGCATTTTCGGCTTGGGACCGAAGCCGTGGCCATGGCGGCTGATCATGCTGGGCTGCGTGGCACCGCCGTGCCCGATGACTGGCCCACCTGCGCCGATCTGAGCATCAACCTGGAGGACTTTGACTTCACCCACGCTGAGGTCGGGCGATGACCCGGCTCGCCGCCGTCGATTGCGGAACAAACTCGATTCGCCTGCTCATTTGCGATTCCACCGATGGAAAAAAATCAAAGAAATCCACCGCACTATGGAGATCGTGCGCCTAGGGTGAAGGCGTGGACGAGACGGGTCACTTCTCGGACGCTGCCCTCGCGCGCACCGCCAACGCGCTCGAAGGCTACGCCACCATCATGGACATTGAGCGTGTGAACAAGGTACGCATGGTGAGCCACCTCGGCGTCGCGAGACGCCGCCAACAAAGATGAGTTTTTTTCGCTATGACCGCCGAACTACTAGGGGCGCGTGGTCCCGGGAGCGCAGGCGGGAAAATCATCAGTGGTGAGGAGGAAGCGGCGCTTTCCTTCAAAGGTGCCGTCGCTGATCTTCCCCCAGAGGACGGGCCGTTCTGTGTGGTCGACCTCGGGGGAGGCTCCACCGAGTTTGTGGTGGGTTCCCACAGCGGCCCAATCAGTGGCAGTTACTCCGCGCAGATGGGATGCGTCCGGCTCAGTGAACGCATCATGCGTTCCAACCCGGCCACTGCGGAGGAAGTCACTCAGGCCGACGCCTATGTGGCGGAGCAGCTTGCTCGTGTGCGTGCCGACGTCCCGATCGGTTCGACCCGCACGCTCGTGGGCTGCGCCGGTACTTTCACCACGCTATCCGCCCTTGCTCAGGGCTTGGAAACCTACGACTCCCACGCCATCCACGGATCTGTCCTGCGTTTCGACGCTCTCCGTGTACTTACCGCGCAGCTGATCCGGGAATCCTCGGAGCAACTCTCTATCAACCCAGTCATCCACCCAGGTCGCGCTGACGTGATCGCAGGTGGGGCAGTGGTGGTCAACGGCATTATGGCCCTGCTCGCCGAGGAAGCCGATGTGCATACGATGACCATTTCGGAAAAAGACATCCTCGACGGGATCATCGCTGAACTCGCCGGGGAGTAGGTTGGGCGGGGCTACCGGCTCGATTCCATATCACCGCGCATGATGGTTTAGAATCATGAGCGCGCCCCTATAGCCCAATTGGCAGAGGCAGCGGACTTAAAATCCGCCCAGTGTCGGTTCGAGTCCGACTGGGGGCACCAAGAAAATGCAGTTTGAGTTTTGCAAAGTGTGCTTATGCTCAAGCGTAAAACTGGGGTGTTTTGCGACCTGGAGATAAGCACATTTTCCATGCGTGTCATGTAGGCCCACTGCCAGGTACAAAAACACCCCATTTTGGACTGTCCTCGATATCACACCGACCCCACCTGAACTTGCGCGGCACTAGCATAATCCGCAGAAAAGGGCTAGTCTGATTTAGGTTAGCTTCCCCTAAATTGAGCAAGGATACGGGATGGATCTGCATATTGCGGGGCCGGTGCTGTTGTGGTGCCATGAAGGAACGGCACTTGTTACCCACTCGACCTCCACAGCACAGCTCATTGCTGGTGACGTGTATTATTCGCCGGAATCGGTCACGGTTGAAGAAAACGGCCTGGTCATCCCGCTGCTGTTCCCCGACATACAGATTTCAGGTTCCGCGCGGCGGGTTCATGTGGGTGTGCGTTGGTCGGATGTGATTGTTCACGAGTTTTCACGCAGCCTGGGCTTGTCCATTCCCGCAATGCGTCCGTCCCCGGCGTTGCTGCGCATCTTTGATGATCCTGTCGCTCTGCCGCCGGTGGCTCAGACTCCTGAGGCGCATGCTGTATCCTGCGCGATTGCTGATAATCCCGCTGATCAGACCGGGCTTGAGGAGTTTGCCCAGCGCCACGGTATTAGCTCGCGCACCCTGCAGCGTCAGTTTGTCAACGGCACAGGCTTCACATTCAGTGAGTGGCGCACAGCCTATCGCGTGCACGCGGCATCGGAACTGCTCTCGCTGGGCTTTAGTGTTGCGGTGGTGGCCAATATGGTTGGTTTTGCTGCCACCAGCAGTCTGACCCGCGCTTTTCGACGCCACACCGGTTGCGCACCGTCGAAATACTCGCTGGGGATGACAGGCATGGGAGCTACAGGCGAAGTGCCCCGTATCCCTGGTTGCACGGTTCAGGCGCCGAAGGAGACCATGTCTATATGGGTGTACAAGGGCACGGCTACATTCACTGATGGGGACTTCTGTCGTTTCATGGGCGCGGGGGAGAGCGTGACCATCGTAAGGATAGCGATGCGCAGCTAGAAGTTGCGGCGCAATCCATTGCCTTGCCCGTGGCCTACGACGGTGTTATGCCAGATCAGCCGGGGCTGAAGGACGTCGTGACATGGTGCCGAGCTCGGTATGAATTGGTGCGAATATTGAATGAGAAAGTAAAATAACTGCGGTCGGGAACTTTTGACATAGCGCGCGCGTTGCACAGTATGTAACGTGCAGTGCTAACAACGAAAGGACATGTATATCGTGCGCAGTAGTAACCCGGTTTTCAGCTCGTTGACGAGCTCCCGCAACAGGAGCGCCTACCAGAATCCGTATCAGCAGATGCCTTATGGCGGTCAGCAGGTTCAAACGTCTGATCGGGCAATGACTGTCGATGACGTGATTGCAAAGACCAGCATCACACTGGGCATCATCATCGCTTTCGCTGTTATTAACTTTGCCATTTCGACTTTTAGCCCGGCGTTGGCTGTGCTGCTCACCATTGTTGGTGGAATCGGTGGCTTTATTACTGTTCTTGTTTCCACTTTTGGCAAGAAATACGGTTCCGCCCCAGTGACCATCATCTACGCCGTGTTTGAGGGCCTGTTTGTCGGTGGTGTTTCGCTACTGTTCACAGGTCTGTTGGGCAACAGCTTGGGTAAGAACGTTGACGCTGGTGTGATGATCGGCCAAGCGGTTCTGGGAACCATTGGCGTGTTCATCGGCATGTTGTTCGTGTACAAGACCGGTGCGGTGAAGGTTACTCCGCGGTTTAACCGCATTCTTACCGGCTGCATTATCGGCGTGGTTGTCCTTAGCGTGGGTAACGTGCTGCTGTACATGTTCACCGGCAGTAACCCGCTGACTGATGGCGGCCCGCTGGCGATCGTATTCTCCCTGGTCTGCATCGTGCTGGCTGCGTTGAGCTTCCTACAGGATTTTGATATGGCTGACTCCCTGGTCCGCGCTGGTGCTCCGTCCAAGATGGCGTGGGGCGTGGCTCTTGGTTTGGCTGTGACTCTGGTGTGGCTGTACACCGAGATCCTTCGCCTGCTGAGCTACTTCCGCAACTAAAACAACAAACAAAAATCTCCACCCGGTAAAAGCCGAGTGGAGATTTTCTTTATGCCAAATTATTGTGCAATGACCTCATTGTTTCACAGTGAGTTGGGTGAATGTCATGCCTTGATCGGTTTCGGTGGGTACTCCCATTTTCACCTCAACGTTATTGGCTGATTCGATATGACCATCAGCGCAGTTCGGGAGGCAGGTATTGGTTTCCCGGGTTGCTGTCCCCACCGCCTCGGTTGCATCCCAGCGACTCCATGTGATGTTAACCAAGCGGTCGTTATTATCGCCGCAAGCTAGGGCAATATAATTCGGCTGAGTAACGGGGGCACCAGTACAGTCAATGTAGGTAGGAGCTGATCCTGTAGCGGGTGCAGGATGCGCGTTGGATGTCTTGTTTGTTGATGCAGCCGACACTGCGCGGGATGCACCACCTTGTCCTGCGGTCACTGATGTGGCAGTGTCAACGCGTTTATGGGAATCCACCTGGTGTGGTGGAGAACATGAGGCAAGTGTTAGGCCGATAACTGCGCTGACAAGTGCAGTGTACAAAGATGAGCGTTTCATCGTTGATAGGTATCCTTTGCTCACGCCTTTTAGGAGGCTGCACGTGGTGTCGCGGCTTTTTCCGAGTTGTAGGGTTCCGCAGACAAGATGGTGACGGTGTTGGTGACACCGTTGGGGGCTGTGTATTCGCGGGTGTCGCCTTCACGTGCACCAAGCACTGCGGCACCCAGCGGAGACTGTTCAGAATAGGTTTCCAGGTCCTTGTTGTCGGACGCTGCGGCGCGGGTGCCGATCAAGAAGGTTTCCTTATCGTTTTCGTCGCCGTTGTAGTAGACGTGCACCACGGATCCGATGTGTGCCACACCTTCTTCGATGCCTGAGCGTTCGGTGGTGGAGTTGGCAAGAATTTCAGAGATCTGCTTGATGCGGGCCTCTTCCTGGTCCTGCATCTCGCGGGCAGCATCGTAACCAGCGTTTTCTTTGAGGTCACCCTCTTCGCGGCGTTCGTTAATTTCAGCTGCGACGACCGGCCGGTGCGCGATGAGTGCGTTGAGCTCATCCTCCAGCTTCTGCTTCGTTTCAGGTGTGATGTACTGCTTCTGCATGTCAGCCATGTGAATACCTTTGCACAATCATGTGGTCAAATAGTGTCAGAATTTTACCATGATCACTTGGAAAGCGGTTTCAGGTAACTCGGCGGGTTGTCGGAACATCCGTACACAGTGCCGGCAACAGCCACGTCTCGGGTGGGAATGTCCACGGAGAAACGTTTCGTCCGGTCACCACCTGGCTCGATGAGGAATTCTCTGCGCCCAACCTCTGCTTTTCCGTAGTTCAGCGCTGTGATAATGCAGTAGCTGGGGATCTCAACATTGTCGCGGGTGACATCCACGGAGACGGTGAGTGTGCGGTCGTCGATACGCGAAAAGCCTGTGGTGGTGGCGGAGACGGTGGCGGAGGTGACTTTCTGGTAGTACTGGTAAATCACAATTCCAGCGAGAACCACGAACACCACCGCACCTACGGCGATGAGTTTGCCGACGATGGCGGAGCCTTTCCCAGGCGCGGCGTTGTAGCGCGCGCTGGGTGATGGGGTGGGGGTAGGCGTTGTCATGGTGCGGAAACTTTCATGCCGTGATATGCGTAAACAGTTTAATCATATACATGACGCAATGTAGGGCTAAGATGGCTGGGATAGGTGCCATCTTAGCTCCACATGTACACAGACTGACCTAAGGAAGGACTCGCCCACCGTGAGCGGTTTCCGTCTTCTCGCTATTCATGCCCACCCTGATGATGAAGCAAGCAAGGGCGCGGCAACGATGATTCGTTACGCCCGGGAGGGGAATGAGACGATGGTCGTCACCTGTACAGGTGGTGAGCGTGGCGATATTCTCAACCCGGCCATGAACCGCCCAGGAGTGTTGGAACGCATCCCAGAGATCCGTAAAGAAGAAATGGCTGAGGCCATTCGCCTTCTGGGGGCCAAACACCGCTGGTTGGGTTATGTGGATTCCGGCTTGCCACAGGGCGATCCGTTGGCCGAAAGGGCAGGCAAAGCCGAGCTGCCCGCAGGGTGCTTCGCCCTACAAGACACCGATACAGTGGTGCAGGATCTTGTGCAGGTGATCCGCGAGTTCCGTCCGCATGTGATCATCACCTACGACGAAAACGGCGGCTACCCGCACCCAGATCACCTGAAAGTCCACGAAACATCCATGGTTGCGTGGGATAAAGCAGGTGACCCGGATTATCACCCTGAGCTGGGTAAACCCTGGGCGCCACTCAAGCTGTACTACACCCACGGTTTTATTCGTCAGCGCTTGCAAATGTTCCACGACCTGCTCATCGAGGAAGGTAAAAACCAGCCCTTACGCCGAAATCTTGGAACGCTGGAAACCACATCAGGCGGACATTATGGCACGCGTGACCACCCAGGTGCCCTGCGCCGAGTATTTTGATGTGCGTGACGACGTCCTGCGGGCCCATGCCACTCAGATTGACCCCGCCGGAACTTTCTTTGGCACGCCTGTTGACGTACAACAGAAGCTGTGGCCAACCGAAGAATTCGAACTTGCGGCCACCCGGGTTCGGACCTCGATTCCGGAGGATGACCTGTTCGCCGGGATTCCGGCGGACAGCGACGACAACGAGTAGGACACCATGCTGAATGCTGTGGCAGTAAACGTAGTAGCCCAGGCGGAACGATCGGGCCCGTTGGGGCCCGAGTTCGGGAAAGCATCTCCCGTTGGGCTGCTGGTGATCGTGCTGCTTTTCGTGGCGGTTCTCTGCATTGGCTGGGCAGTAACCCGCCGCATTAGGCGCCTGAATCGTCGCCGTGAATTCGCCGAAGCCAATGGCCTCGATGTGTTTGACGTTGCTGCTGTTGATGCGGCAATGGCAGAGCAGGGGTTGGCAGAAGTAGGTAAGAAACGCTTCTTTTAGCTTTCTCATCACAGCGCCTCAGTTACGCGTCCATCACCCGCTACACTAATGAATGTGAATTTTCTGCAAAAGCTCCTCTACCCGGTGTATGAACAACGCTTGCGCCGCGAGTTGAAGGGGCGCCCACACCCCAAGCACATTGCCGTGATGTGTGACGGCAATCGCCGTTGGGCCCGCGAAGCAGGATTCGCCGATGTGAGTCACGGGCACAGGGTGGGGGCTAAGAAAATAGGCGAAATGGTGCGGTGGTGCGAAGACACTGACATTGAACTTGTCACTGTGTACCTTCTGAGCACCGAAAACCTGGGCAGGGAAAGCGACGAACTTGACCTGCTCTTTGACATCATCGCCGACGTTGTTGCAGAACTCGCCGCCCCCTGAAACCAACTGCCGCGTGCGGTTGGTCGGACACCTTGATCTTCTGCCGGACAATATTGCACAGCGCCTCCGGGACGCTGTGCGCAACACCGACAACAACACCGGTGTCGCCGTCAACGTTGCCGTGGGCTATGGTGGCCGCCAGGAAATTGTCGACGCTGTGAAAGAACTCATCCGGGAACAAGCTTCACAGAGCGTTGCAGCCGAGGATATCGCCGGCAACGTTGACGTGGATTCCATCTCCCGCCACCTGTACACGTCCGGGCAGCCCGACCCAGACTTGGTGATCCGCACCTCCGGTGAGCAGCGCCTTTCCGGTTTCCTTCTCTGGCAGGCCGCGTATTCAGAAATTTGGTTCACAGATACCTATTGGCCTGCATTCCGGCGCATTGACTTTCTCCGAGCCTTACGCGCCTACTCCTCACGAACTCGACGTTTTGGAAAGTAACCCCCGCATTCTTATGAATAATACTCTCATTCTCTACAGCACTGTCTACGGCTCCACCCAAGGCTACGCCGAAGAACTGGCCCGCCGATTAGACACCACGGCACACACCCTTGATGATGCACCCGCGTTGCTGGAAAGCAACCCCGAGGTGCAGACGGTCATCGTGCTCTCACCAGTCTTCGGTCCGGCAGTTGCTGGGGCTACCTTTATCAAAGACTCCCAAGGGTTACTTCAGGGGCGCAGGGTTGCACTCGCATCCGTCGGGATGACGCTCACCGACTATGCCCGTGATAAGGACTCCAGTGCCCGTTTGCTTGGCGACGCCGCGGACACCACAACCCGCTTTTACCTCCCGGGTCGCCTGTACTATTCGGAAATTTCTCGTGTTCATAAGGGTGTGCTTTGGTCCATCGTCAATATGCTCAAAGGCAAAGTTAACCGCAACGCTAACGACAACAACATGATTGACACCTACAACACCGATGTTGATCGCGTTGATTATGCGGAACTCGATGCCATTGTTGAATGGGTGCGCAGCTAACTCAAACGGTTAACTCAAACCTTGCGCATTCGCACCCGCTCAACGGAATGATTGTTGGATTTAAACAGCACCAATGATGCACGTACGCGAGTGGGCAGAATATTTTCCACCAGGTTCGGGAGGTTGACGGACTGCCAAATTTCGCGGGCCTCAGCCTCCGCGTGGGCGTCGTCAAGCTCGGCGTAGTGTGAAAAGTGCGCGCCGGGCGTGCGGAAGGCGGTTTCACGCAGTTTGAGGAACCGATCAATGTACCAGTGCTCAATGTCCTCGGTGCGGGCATCAACATAGACGCTGAAATCAAATAAGTCGCTAACCATGAGGGTTGGGCCGGTTTGCAGTACATTCAGCCCTTCCACAATGAGAATGTCTGGCTGATCAATAATGATCTTCTCATCGGGGATGCGGTCATAGAGCGTGTGAGAATACACTGGTGCCTCGCACCGTGGTTTGCCGGCCTTTACATCTGTGACAAACCGGAGCAGTGCGCGCTGATCGTAGCTTTCTGGAAAGCCTTTACGATTCATAATTCCGCGCCGATTTAATTCAGCGGCGGGGTAGAGGAAGCCATCAGTGGTAATTAAATCCACGCGTGGGTGTGATTCCCATCGTTGTAAAAGCACTTGCAGCAAACGTGCTGTGGTGGATTTTCCCACCGCTACCGAGCCCGCCACCCCAATAACAAAAGGAACGTCCTCGACGGGACTGCCCAAAAACGTGGCCGTTGATGCCATGAGTTCCTGGCGCGCTCGCACCCGCAGGTGGATGAGACGGCTGAGGGGGAGATACACCTCAGAGACCTCGTCCAGGTCAATGCGATCGCCAACACCACGGAGCTTGACCAGCTCTTCTTCAGTCAAGACCTGAGGCATCGAATTCCTCAGGTTGCGCCACTGGTGTCGGTCAAAATCCAGGTATGGGCTGATGTCCTGGGGGCGTGCCGGGCGAACCATAGGAACCATTGTGCATGCGGTGGACGAGTTATAGGGCATTAGGGTGGGGTTAGTTAAGAGGAACTGTGTAATCCAGTGTGTTTAGCGCTACACTGTCTGTGCATTCATCAATGTCCCGTGCGCGAGGTCTTGTGGCGGGACTGGCTTTATGAAAGGTAAGGCGGCCACATGTCCGATGCTACCCACAACAATGTCCTGTACCAGCCGCTATCAGCGCTGGACCCCGAGGTGGCCACAGCAATGGCCGGGGAACTCGCCCGCCAGCGCGATACGTTGGAAATGATCGCTTCGGAGAATTTTGTTCCGCGCGCTGTGCTTCAAGCTCAGGGATCTGTACTGACCAACAAATACGCTGAAGGTTACCCGGGACGTAGGTACTACGGTGGCTGTGAAAACGTGGACATTGTGGAGGACTTGGCCATAGCTCGCGCCAAAGACGTCTTCGGTGCCGACTACGCCAACGTTCAACCACATGCCGGCGCGCAGGCCAACGCTGCTGTGTTGATGGCACTGGCGAACCCGGGAGAGAAGATCATGGGCCTGTCGTTGGCTCATGGCGGTCACCTGACCCACGGCATGAAGCTGAACTTCTCCGGCAAGCTGTATGAAGTCGCGGCCTACGGCGTTGACCCAGAGACCATGCGTGTGGACATGGATCAAGTAAGGGAGCAAGCACTCGCCGAAAAGCCAAACGTGATCATTGCCGGCTGGTCGGCCTACCCCCGTCACCTGGACTTTGCCGCCTTCCGTTCCATTGCCGATGAGGTTGGTGCGAAACTGTGGGTGGACATGGCCCACTTCGCCGGTTTGGTGGCAGCCGGACTGCACCCCTCTCCGGTACCGCACGCCGATGTGGTATCGACGACCGTGCATAAAACGCTTGGTGGCCCCCGTTCCGGCATGATCCTGGCCAAGGAAGAATGGGCAAAGAAGTTGAACTCGGCGGTCTTCCCGGGTCAGCAGGGTGGTCCGCTCATGCACGCCATCGCTGCTAAAGCCGTGGCCATGAAAATTGCCGGGACTGAGGAGTTTAAGGAGCGTCAGCAGCGCACCCTGGATGGTGCTCGGATTTTGGCCGAACGTCTCACCGCTCAGGATTGCGCGGCAGCCGGTGTGGATGTTCTGACTGGCGGCACTGACGTGCACCTAGTACTTGCTGACCTGCGCAATTCCGAGATGAACGGGCAGGAAGCCGAGGATTTGCTGCACGAGGTGGGCATTACCGTCAACCGCAATGCCGTGCCGAACGATCCGCGCCCGCCGATGGTTACTTCTGGGCTGCGCATTGGCACCCCGGCGCTGGCGACGCGCGGCTTCGACGAGGCCGCTTTCACCGAGGTTGCAGACATTATTGGTACCGCATTGGCCGCTGGCAAGGGTGCCGACGTGGAGGCGTTGCGTGCCCGCGTATCGGCCTTGGCCGCGCAGTACCCACTGTATGAGGGCCTTGAGGGGTGGACACTGGTCTAAGTTACTGGGGTGATTCGCGGTAGATTTTCCATGCGCCGCGAATCAACGGGATTTGTAGTGGAACTCGGGCAACAGCTACAGCCTTGGCCAAAGGCGAGCGTGGGGGATCCTGCTGTGTGAGGTAGTTACGCGCCATGTAGATGTTGCCTGGCCACACCCCGAGAAGCAGGGCTGCGGAGAATAAACCTCCGGCGCTGCGGGTACGGCGGTTGCTTAGTAGGGCAGCCGCGACAAGCTCACACACGCCAGACCCATAGGTCCATGTGCGTTGGCGTCCCGGCAGTTGCTCGGGGACCAACGCATCAAACGTCGCGGGGCGAACAAAGTGCATGACTCCCGCGAAACCGAACAATATGGTGTAGAAATTTTTCACGGTGTCTACGCTACACCGTTACTGACCTGCGCCAGCAGGTGGAAACCTCGGAGGGGCGGCGGCGCTGGCGGGTGCGGCGTCGGTAATGTGCGGTAAAAAATAGCCGGTTAGAATGATAGCTAATAGCAAACTAGCTAAATGTGGCATACTTGTATCCCCGGGGCGATCTGAAGGCCCCTTATTTTGTGGTTTTTTTCAAATTCTGCAATAGATAAGTGAATGGTGAATCAGGTGATAATGAAATATAGAGCGCTGACCAAGGCGATTGCGCACCTCGTGGTGTGTGCTGGCCTGATCGGGGGATCGTTTCTGGCTGTTCCACATGTTGCTCTGCAGGCTATGGCCCAGACCAAGCGCACACAAGGAACTCAGCATGCTGCGCAGGCCGATGGCAATGCCCCAACCATGGTGATCCTTGATGCCTCAGGGTCGATGCTGGCCCAAGACGTGGACGGGAAAACCCGCATGGCAGCCGCCAAGGAAGCGCTCACCGGATTTTTGAACGACGTCCCTGATAATGCCCCACTTGGTCTGATGACCTACGGCACCAAAACTGGTAGCTCCGACGCAGAGAAGGCCGCTGGCTGCAAGGATGTGACGCTGCTGTCCGCGCCGGGTCAACGCACGGCGAAAGCCTGGTCGGAGATATTCAAGGGATAACTCCGAGAGGCTACACACCCATTGGTTTATCCATTCAACAAGCCGTGCAACAATTGCCCAAGCAGGGGCCGAAATCCGTGGTACTGGTCTCCGACGGTATTGAAACCTGCGCTCCGCCTCCCGTCTGCGACATCGCTTATGAGCTAAAGCGTGAGCATCCCAACCTGCTGATTCACACGGTGGGCTTCAAGGTTGACGACGCCGCGCGCACCGAACTCAGCTGCGTCGCTCAGGCGACCGGTGGCACCTATACCGATGCTGACAGTGCGGAAGCGTTGCGCAGTACCCTGACCACAGTGACCGTCACCCCACACGCGTGACAGTGGAAACCCCGGCGGAAATTAAGGATGAAATTGCGGCAGAGGACTATTACGTGAAGATCCGCGTGCCGGAAGGCCATCAACTGCATGTCGCCTATACCGCCAAACATCAGGTTGGTTCGGGCGGACTGTTGCCCGGCGGCATCGAGGTTGATACAAAGGTCCAGGATAGTAAAGGCCACCAATGCACGGCCTATGTGAAGCATATTGACTCAAATAATCACATGAACATTCCGCGTTCTGGCGAGATTATTGTCAACCGCAATTCCGGATGCACTGGCGAAGAATATCTGCTGGACTTTTCTGTTGAGCGGAACTTCGGTTTCAAAAGCCCTGTGGAATTTGACACCACCATCGTGGCGGTCCCGCAGCTCAGCGATGTGGGGGATTCCGCTAATAAAGCACAATCACCTGTTCGCAAAGATACTGACCTTGCACCAGTTCCTGCGGTGGGGCAACAGCTGGTCACCCCAGGTACCGAGCCGGATAGCGCGCCAAATGTTCCCCCAACATTCCGCTCCGAGATTGTTATTGGTGAAACTCAGTACGTGAAAATCCCGGCCGGTTGGGGCCAGAACCTCAACTTTGAACTCAGCGTTATTGACGAGGGGCGCGTAGACGGTCAGCTCTTCGAAGATGCGGTGAAGGAGTTTGAATTTGCTTTGCTAAATCCCGCCCGAGAAAGCGTGGACTTGATTGGTGCCACCACCTCTGATGTGACGGACGTGAATAAACCGGTACGTTTTGGCACCGCCCGTGCTGTTTCCTTTGCTAATGCCGACCAGCCGAATCCCGCCTGGCTTGCCGGTGATCACTATCTGGCAGTCACACTAGCCAGGAACATTGGCGACAACACCGACGAGAAAACCCTGTCAGTGCCCGTGCGCTACCAGATTGCTTTTGCTCCGGTTGGTGTCGCTGTCGCCGGTCCGATCTTCCCGGATTTCAAGCTGCCGGGAGAAAGCGTATCGACGTCCACCACCTCAGCGTCCTCTGCACCGTCCAACGCCGCCGCGAACGCCGATGTGTCATCCACTAGCGCAACCACACGCCTTGCTATCGGCGTTGCGGTTGTGGGGATTGTTGTCCTTCTAGCCGCAGTATTGGTCGTGACAACGGTGATTCGGCGGCGTCGGTAAGCGAGCTAGCTTGAACGGCTGCTGAGCTGCCCGGACGAATCCACGATTTCGGACAGCTTCGCCTGGCCACCCACGTTGTTCACAGTAATAATGCCCTTAACGGTGCCGTTGTCCAGGATGAACACCAGCCCCACACCATCGGCGTGACTCGAGTTGAGGAGATCGAGGCTGTTGTGCTTCACCTCGGTTTCCTTCTTGCCCACGTTGTCGGTGATTTTGTCGCCCGTTACTTGAGCAGCGATCATTCCTGCGTAGGTGATGTCAGCGTAGTCACCAAGACTGAGATTACTGCTCCCAAACAGGTCTTTCGGTGTGGAGTAGGGAATCACCGCTGGACTTGCGGGTGAGGAAGTCTTCAAGATCGTTTTTATCCGCTGTGTCGGCATTCTTGTCCAGCCAGGATTTCACGGCTGAGGAATCGGTGAGGTTCACAAACTGCTGGGCAAGCTGCAGTGCTTGCTCCTCTTGTGCGGCCACCTTGCCAGTTCCAGCCTGCAGGGTAACGGACTGTGTGGCCTGCGTGGACTGGGAAGATGCCGCAGACGTGGCATTGGATGGTTGTGACGCGATGTTTTGCTGGCCGCCGCACGCGGCGAGGAGGAGAGTGGTAGTGAGGGCGACTGCGCCGACTGCGACGTGCTTAAATGTTGTCATAACATCAAAAAGTAGCAGTAGCACGCCTGCTGAATGAAATTGCATGCCCAAATGACACAAGACACGCCCATGGGTTGGCGTTCTTGACTTAAAGTGCTTGAAGTTCTTACGCTCGTGCATATGGCCAGTTCAGAACACTATTCCATTAAACAAGTGTCGGAAATGTCCGGACTGCCATCGAGCACGTTGCGCTACTACGAAAGCATCGGCATTATCCCCGTGATCTCCCGTGATTCGAGTAGTAAACAGCGTGTATACAGCGAGGATGATCTTGGTTTTATCAAGAATGTTGCGTGCTTGTATGGCCTTGGATTGTCCATCACAGACATGCGCGACTACCTCACCAATATGGCTGGTGCCACCCCGGTACACGCCCATAATCAGGTCGCGTTGTTGCAGCGGCAGGCTGAAACCCTGGAGGAAGAGGCCGCGCTGTTGGAATCGCGGCGTCGATACGTGGCGGCAAAAGTCGCCTATTGGCAGGCCGTAGAGGCGGGCGACCAGGAAACGCTGGCCAGTGCTGATGGGGAATCCAGGCGGCGTTCCGCCGACCTACGGCAAGCAATTCATACCATGAGTAAAAGGAAAGATAATGAAGACAGCGATATTTAAAAAGCCCGGCCTGATTGCCGTTGAGGACCACCCTAAGCCCACCATTCAGCAGCCCACTGACGCTGTGATGCGCGTGGTTCGAGCCTGCGTGTGTGGCAGTGACCTGTGGTATTACCGGGGCGACTCCGAGCATGGCCAGGACGCCATCGGCCACGAGGCCATCGGTGTGGTGGAGGAAATCGGTGATGATGTGACCACCATGAAACCCGGTGACCTGGTGATCGTGCCCTTCGCCTTCAGCGACAACACCTGCTCACACTGCGAAAATGGCGTCCAGACCGCCTGCCAGAACGGTGGCTTCTTCGGTGCCGGAGAACCCGGCAACGGCTGCCAGGCCGAATACGTGCGCATTCAGCAGGCCGATGGTACGGCCGTTGTGGTCCCCGCCGGTAATTACAGTGACAAACAGCTCGCGTCCTTCCTCGCTCTCACAGACGTTATGGGCACCGGCTATCACGCTGCTGTTGCCGCTGGCGTGAAACCCGGCAGCACGGTGGCTGTGGTTGGTGACGGCGCGGTTGGTCTGGCTGGCGTGCTCTCCGCCAAGCTGCTCGGTGCCACGCGCATCATTGCTATGAGCCGTCACGAATCCCGCCAGAAGCTAGCCACCAGGTGGGGCGCCACCGATATTGTTGCCTCCCGCGGGGATGAAGCTGTTGCTGAGGTCATGCAGCTCACGGACGGCATTGGTGTTGACGCCGTGCTGGAATGCGTGGGAAGCAGAGATGCCACCGAAACCGCTTTTGCTATTGCTCGACCCGGCGCGATTGTTGGTCGTGTTGGTCTGCCCCATGAAGCCCCGATTGATGAGGTGGGAACCTTCTTCCGCAATGTAGGTACCCGTGGCGGCCCTGCACCGGTCCGCGAGTACTTGCCGGAGTTGCTGCGCGCCACCCTCGCCGGGGAGATTAACCCCGGTGAGGTTTTCGACTACGAAACCGACCTAGATCACATCGACGAGGCATACCAGGCCATGGACAGCCGCCGCGCCATTAAGGCACTCATTCGTGTGAGCGAGGTGTAGAAAGAAAGGCTGCGCTTTGGGACAGTTTCTTCAAAATAGTCGACAGTGACTATTTCCCCAGGTTCCGAAGCTCTTTCCCTCGCTGTTCTTCACGCTTTTTCAGCCATCGCGGTGCGTGCTGCACGTAGCCAATCGGGTTGGTTTTCCAGCAGGGCTTTGATGTCTGCGGTGGTTAGGGGCTTGTCCAAGTCGTTGCGCTTGAGGGCGGCGATAGTGATGCCGAGTTTCTGGGCGACCACGGGGCGTGGGTGGGGGCCGTTGCGGCGGAGGTTGGTAAGCCATTCCGGCGGGTTGCTTTGTAGTTCGACAAATTCTTGGTGGGTGAGTGCCGTATTTTGGAACTCCTCTGGCGTGGCCGGCAGGTAGATTCCGAGTTTCTTGGCCGCTGTCTGGGGTTTCATTGCGGTGCCGGATGGGGTGCGTGCAGATTCTTCGTTCACTCCTCAACGGTAACATCTTCTGCATGAGCCTCACGATCGCCTACGTCAAGGGCACAGCTCCCGGCAAATGGCTGACACGGTTTGCGGAACGGACTGGGCACGGCGCGTTGCATAGTTTTGAGTCGCGTGACCCGTTTCCGCTGCTTGCCGACGCCCCGACCGACCGCACCCGACCCGATCTTGCGCTGGTCCGCCTCCCGGATCGGCGAGTGGATGAGCGTTTTCATGTGGTGCGTTTGTACGAGGAGCAACCGGGTGTGGCGGTGCCGAAGGATAGTGAACTGACTCTTCTGGACGAACTTTCGGCAGCTGATCTTGAGGATCAGCACGTTAATTACGCCCCTGATGAGCACAATGAGGTGGATGTGTCGGCGGTGTTCGATGCTCTTGACGTGGTGGCGGCAAACGTGGGGGTTGCTTTCGCGCCCAGGCCGCTTTTGCGGTCGATAAACAACAAGTCCACGGCCCACCGGGACTATGTGGATGGCCAACCCACCAGTATCGCGTTGGTGTGGTTGAAGGATAAGGATAGCGATGCGATCCAGGATTTCGTGGGGATCGCGAAGGGGCGCACAGCCAACACGTCCAGGCAGGCCGTGCCTAAGCGAACAGCGAAGGAAAAAGCTGCTGCAAAGAAAGCAGCGCGGGCGAACAACCAGCGGAAGGTCGGTCGCCCTGCGCGTCGGAGGGGGCGTCGATAAGCGATGCGTTAGGGAGATGGTGTCCTTGAGGTTGTCTTCACGCACAAAGATGAGGACTACAGCAGACACCAGCGCCAACGGCACCAGCATCAGGAATACTGGGGTGAGGGCATCGTTGTAGGCATAGTCGATGGCCAGGCGCAGCGGTTCCGGCAGGTGAGTGACGGCGGCCGGGGTGAGCCGGGATGTGCCGGAGGCGAGCATGTCTTTGTGGTTCGCGGCGTCGGCACCCAACTCTTGGATTGCTGCGGGCATGCGGGTGGCCAGCTGGTCGCGCAGGTTGGCCACGAAAATGCCACCCACCAGCGCAGAGCCGATCGCGCCGCCGATTTGCCGGAAGAAATTGTTTGCTGCGGTGGCGGTGCCAACCACGGCGATGGGGAAGGAGTTCTGCACAATCAGCACCAGAATCTGCATGGCGTTACCCACACCGAAGCCCAAGAGGAATAGGTACAGTCCAATGACAACCAAGCTGGTGTCGGGTTCCAGGGTGGATAGCAGTGCCAATGCTGCTGCGGTGGCGATCATGCCAATGATGGGGTAGCGCTTGTATTTGCCGGTGCGGGAGACGATGCCGCCCACGATGGTGGAGGTGCCCATGACACCGAGCATCATGGGGGTCATCATCAGACCGGCGGCGGTGGGGGACATGGCATGCACCATCTGCAGGTAGGTGGGCAGATAAGACATGGAACCGAACATGAAGATGCCCACAGCCAGACCCACGGACGTGGTGAGTACGAAATTACGGTTGGCAAAAAACGTCATGGGAATCAGCGGATCCTCAGCACGCAGTTCCACCAGCACAAATACGGCGGCAAACACAACGGCGGTGATGCCAAGGCTAATGATCTGGGGGCTGGTCCAGTCGTATTCGTTGCCGCCCCAGGTCACTGTGAGAATGAGGCTGGTGGTGGCAACGATCATGGTGAGGATGCCCAGCCAGTCCATCGTCAGTTTCTTCTCGCGCGCCGGGACACGCAGAACCAGGGCAGTAACAATAATCGTGACAATGCCGATCGGAACGTTGAGCCACAGGCCCCAACGCCAGCCGGGGCCGTCGGTAAACCAACCACCTAGTACCGGGCCGAGCACCGAGGAGACACCAAACACGGCACCGATGATGCCCATGTATTTGCCACGCTCACGGGCGGAAACCACGTCAGCCGTGATGGCCTGCGAGAGGATCATCATGCCGCCAGCGGAAGTACCCTGAATCGCGCGGGCGACAATCAGTACCGTCATGGACGTGGCCAGGCCGCCGAGCAGGGAACCCACCACAAAACCCGTAAGTGTGCCAAGGAATAAACCTTTTCGGCCAATTTGGTCGCCCAGCTTGCCGAACAGCGGCAGGGAAATCGTCTCACCCAGCAGATATGCGGTAATCACCCATGTCATGTGGTCCACGCCGCCGAGTTCTCCGACGATGGTGGGGAGTGCGGCCGAGAATACGGTTTGCCCCAACGAACTCAGCAACATGGCCAGCATCAGTGCCGTGAAAATCAACGGCAAGCGTGGGCGATGTTCTGCGGTGTGAGGGGGAGTTGGTGTGGAGCTTTGCGTGGGGGTGGGGTCAGAAATGGTCTGAGTCATGAGTTATTTCTTCTTTTTTAGTAGGTTTTTCCAGGAGTTCGGTGATGTTTGTCAGCGCATCTCGACAGCTTTGTCTGAGACCTTCCATCAGCGTTGCACCGGCGGGAGAACTGCTGTGAATCCAGTTGTGCATGCCTAACTGCATGGCGCTGGACATGATGCTCACCAAGGTCAATGCTTCCGTTTCTACGGTCTGGTTGGGCAGTCGGCGGGCATCGGGCCATTGTTCGAAATAGGCCACAAGCAGACGCATTGCGGATTTTTCGCACGTTGTGGAACTGCACCAGTTGCTGGGCTTGTCGCTCTGGGTGCTTCAACGCAATACACTTACGACGCCGCAGAATGTCGCCCATCCTGGGGTCCTCGCGGTTCAAGTAGGGGTCAAGCAATCTGCTGCTGAGGGCGATAAGAGCTTCCAGGACGTCCTCATGGCGGTTTTCGCAAAACGCAGCGATCTCTCGCTCGCCGATTTCTTTGGGGGCTGCGCCGAACACGGCGCATTCCTTGGAATCTACATAGTTGAAGAAGGTGCGCCGCGAAATACCTGCTGCTTGGCAGATATCTTCAACGGTGACGGCATCAAATCCATGGTCCATTACTAACCGGGTGGCGTGATCAGTAATGGACATGTGTGTGGCAAAGGCGTTTCGCCTCGCGCAGGGATAGTTTTTCCTCACTCACGTAAAGTAAACCTAGTGCATTATTGCACTCGGTGCAAATTTAGTGGACGAGGGGACGTACGTGGGTCAACTGAAGCGAACGAGACGGGCAGCTCAGGCCCCAAGAGTCACCGGACTACTCCGCCACCACCCGCCGAAAACGCACAATATCCCCGGGTCGCAGCTGGGCGGTGCAGTCAGAAGAACACCAATCCAACACACCGATTACCGGATAGCCTCCCGTCACCGGGTGGTCCACCCCAAACAACACCGGAAACCCGCTCGGCGGAACCTGAATAGATCCCCGAACCATGCCCTCGCTGGCTATCTCCCCAGCTAAAGCCCGTTCCAGTGGCTGCTCACCATGAACCCGGATGCCAATGCGGTTGGACTCGCTGCTCACCTCAAACGGTTCGCTATAAAAACGCTCCACAGACTCCGCAGTAAACCACTCTTCCCGAGGGCCAGGAATGACGCCCAAGGTGACAGTGTTCGTCATGGCTCGAACAGGCGCACAATCCCGCACCCAGGAGTACCAGCCAGGGCCAGATACATCAGTGCCGACAACCAGCGTGTCACCAATACGCAGCTGATCAGGGCCGATAGCACTGAGCATGTCGGTCGACGCGCTGCCCAGCACCTGCGGGGCCGCAAACCCACCACGCACCGCGAAATATGTGCGCAACCCCTGCTGTGCTGAATCGAGAGTGAGGCGAGTGCCAGGCTGGACGTCGATAATTGTGTGAGTGTACTCAATGTATTGGTAGCCATTGGGTAGCTCCACATGCACAAGGGCGTTGGTGCCCGTAAACACCACGGTTGCTGCTGTCAGCGCCTCAACGCTGAACCCGCCGAACAGGATCTCCACCACCGTCGCGCCGGGAGCGTTACCCACCACCCGGTTGGCTTGGACGGCGCTCGCGCGGTCAAAAGCGCCAGAAGGACTCACGCCGCTGGACATATACCCAGAACGGCCCGCGTCCTGGAACAACGCTTGCGGGCCACTGGCCAGTACTTTAAACATCGTCAACCTCCACGAATCGCACGGTATCCCCAGGCTGAATGAGCGCCGGAGATTCCCGCGTCAGATCCCACATCGGGGTTGTCGTAGTGCCCAGCAGCTGCCATCCACCCGGCGACGCCTGGGGATACACCCCCGAAAACTCCCCAGCCAACCCCACAGAACCAGCGGGAATACTGGGACGAGGCTGGCTATGCCGAGGCACATCCCACCAGTCGCCAGTCGGCGTGAGGTACGTAAACCCCGGAGCAAAACCACCGAACGCCGCACGCCACTTCATGCTGGTATGTGCATCAATCAGCTCGCGCTCACTGATGCCAAGGTGGGCAGCAAGGGTGGATACATCAGGGCCGTCGTAACGCGTGGGAATAGTCACCGTTGCTGTGTGCAGGGCGCTTGTCGACGCCGCGCCCACCACCAATGTTTCCAAGGTTGCTGCTGTATCTGCCTGAGATGCGATGTGCGGATTGAGGTGAACAGTGATGGTTCGGGCTGCAGGGACAAGCTCGCGGACCTGCGGAAGGTCAAGTGCCTGAATCTGCGCGTGCAGATCCACCACGTCGTCGAGACTGTCCAGGTCGATGATCAAGGCGTGATCGCCGTTGCGTGCAATATTCATGGCTGAGCTTGTACCGCCACCCCAACGTGACCGAGCTGCTCAATGATACGACGCGAAAGGCTAATCGCCTCAGGATTGTCGCCGTGAACGCAGAGGGAATCAGCCTGGACAACTAGTTCCTGGCCATCAATGCTGGTGATGGGAGCGCCGGTGGCAAAAGGCAATAGCTTGACCTGCGACGACATCTGGATCATGGTGCACCGCGCCGGGTTGGGAGCGGCTGACCAGGGTGCCGTCTGCGTTGTAGGCGCGGTCGGCAAAAGCCTCCGCGAGGGTGGACAGCCCCTCTGCGGACGCCCAGTCGAGGATCGGAGAGCCTGCGAGGCCCATGAGCTTCAGTGTGGGATCTGCGGCAAGAATCCCCTCAATCACGGCCATGGCTTGGGTTTTATCGTGGGCGATGCGGTTGTACAGGGCACCATGGGGTTTGACGTAGGTAACCTGCGCCCCCACCGATCGGGCCGCCGCCTGAAGAGCGCCGATCTGGTAGATGGTTTCTGCCCGCAAATCATCGGGGTGGTAATCCATGTTTCTCCGACCGAAACCTGCGAGGTCGCGGTATCCCACGTGCGCGCCGATGCGCACGCCCCTTTTTTTTGGGCGAGATCACACGTGCGGATCATCACCAGCGGGTCGCCTGCGTGGAATCCGCATGCGATGTTGGCGCTGGTCACCAGGTCGAGGACGGCACTGTCGTTGCCGATAGTCCATGCGCCGAAGCTTTCGCCGAGGTCGCTGTTGAGGTCAATGGTTGGGGTGGCTGAGGTTGAGGTTCCTGACGGGGAAGTATGCATGATAATTGGCCCTTCTTTGTGGGGTGTATGTATCTTTTTCTATGGTGACATGCTATTTGAGCAGGTCAAATACGCCCGAGAAGGAGTTCCATGCCAGAATCCAGGCCACTACCGTTGCCACGATGCCGATGATGATTAGCCACAGTGGGTACTTGTATCCATTGAGAAGATCCTTGGAACGGAAAGCTGCAACGTAGATCATCATGGTGAAGCCGATGGGGAGTACTAGGCCATTGAACGCGCCAGCAAAAACTAGAAGCGTGGTTGGTGCCGTGCCGAGGATGAGGAACAAAGTGCAGGAAATGACGATGAATGCAATGGTCACCCAGTTCTGTAGCGATTTCTTATCGGGTGTGTTGGGCACGAGGAAGGTTGCGGAGGTGTAGCTAGCACCAACGATGGAACTCAGTGCCGCAGCCCACAAGACCACGCCGAAGAAGCGTAGACCAAGGTCACCTGCTGCTACCTGGAAAGCTTGGGCTGCGGGGTTACCCTTTGGATCCAGAACGGTGCCGCCAGCGACCACGCCTAACACCGCCAAGAACAGCAGGACTCGCATGATGCCGGTGAGCAGGATACCTGTGACAGAGGATTGGGATACATCCTTGACATGTTCCGCGCCAACCTTGCCGGAATCCAACATGCGGTGAGCGCCAGCGTAGGTGATGTAACCGCCCACAGTTCCGCCAACAAGGGTGGTGATGATCAGCCAGTCAACCTTTTCTGGCATGACTGTGTTGCGCAGCGCATCGCCCACAGGTGGCCCTGAGACGATAGCCACATAGAGCGTCAAACCCATCATGAGGATTCCCAGGAAAACCAGCACCCTATCCAGCACTCCGCCAAGTCTTTTAGCGAGGAAGAACACAATAGAGATGGCTGCAGTCACAGCACCACCGATTTTCGCATCCAGCCCCATCATGGCGTTGGTTCCGAGTCCCGCACCAGCGATATTGCCAATGTTGAATACAATGCCGCCAATGGCCACAAGAACAGCGAGCACCCAGCCCAAGCCGGGTATCACCCGGTTGCCAAGTTCCTGGGCACGCATCCCGGATACGCCGATAACGCGCCACACGTTCAACTGCACAGCGATGTCGAGGAGGATTGAGACGACAATCGCAAACGCGAAAGCGGCTCCCAGTTTGCCAGTAAATACGGCGGTTTGCGTAAGGAATCCAGGGCCGATGGCGCTGGTTGCCATGAGGAAAATGGCGCCGAGAAGAGCGGTTCGCGTTGATGCGCTGGCCGCAGCCTGCCCGAGCGTTGGCCCCTGTTGTGATGTTTGTTCAGGCAAGGCTCATGCTCCAATCTTGTGATGGCTGCGCGGCATGGTTAGCCGTGTGGTAATCTGCGTGACCTTCCCGCAGGCACCAATGCGCGCACACGGGCTTAAGTGAGGGTCAGCATTAATTGTTCAACAATGTGTTGCGGGTCTCAGTATATCCCTCTTTGTGTTCCAGGGAATAGCGTTAAGTAACAAGGGGGAGTTGACGGGGGTAGAAAACTCCCGAACCGTTGGCACGCTACCGTGTTTGAACTGCTCTTTTTCTGAAAGCTTACCGTGTTGAGAGGTGTACCTTAGTAAGGCTGGCAGCAGGGCGAAAATGTCCGTTATGGTGAGTTCTATGAGTGCACACAATGATGGGATGCCCCCGACATCCCCTCTTACCTCCGTATCATCGGTGGAGCAACTCGCGGCCTCCATTACAGCCAGCATTAATATTGGTGTTCTCGTGCCGGGCGTTCAGTTGAGCGAAGTAGCGCTTGCCCAGCAATACGGTGTGTCTCGGAATACTCTGCGCGAGGCGTTTCGGCTGCTCGCCCGCGACGGCCTGGTGGAACACGTGCCGCATCGCGGAGTGTTTGTGCGCACCATGACCGCCCATGACCTTAAGGACATTTACGCTTATCGACGCTTCGTGGAACTCGGCGCCATCACCTATGCCTACAGCGATGCACACCGCACCCTTGATTGCCTGCGGCGCATGCGTGTTGCCTGCGACCATGGGGAAGCGGGGATGCTGGCGGAGAACTGGATCGATGTGGGAAACGCCAATGTTGATTTTCACCAGGCGATTGTGGATTTCGTGGGATCCGCCTTTTTGACCAGGAATGCGCGCATTGCGCTCGCACAATCACGGCTGGCGTTCCTTGTGCACCCCAATGGCAATGACGTGCACGCCCCCCTTTGTGAAGAAAAACCGCTATATCGTCAACCTTCTCGCCACCGGCGAGGTGGCGGCTGCGCGCGATGAACTGTCCACCTACCTTGATAGGGCCGAATCGATCAATCTGAAGCTTGTTGCTGACGGAAACGAGGACAGTGAATAATACATACACCCCGTGCCCGCGTTATGGGGCTTGGGGTGTATATATACAGTGATCAGGCTATCTACTGGTCGCGATCCGTGTTGCACATATCCAACACATTCAAGCGCTTGTCCAGCTCTTCCTCGGTGAGGTTGTCGCCGTCAACAAAGCCCAGGTCAATAACCATCTGGCGGATGGTCTTGCCTTCCTTCAGGGCGGTCTTAGCCACCTTGGCAGCGTTTTCGTAGCCGATGGCGGAGTTCAGTGGCGTGACGATGGAGGGTGAGGACTCTGCAAGGGTCTTCATGCGCTCCTCGTTGGGCTCGATGCCGTCAACCAGCTTGGTGGCAAACACGCGAGCGGTATTGCCCAGCAGGCGCGCGGATTCCAGGACATTGCGGGCCATCATCGGGATAAACACGTTGAGCTCGAAGGCGCCCTGGGCGCCACCGAAGGCAACCGCAGCATCGTTACCTATCACCTGTGCGGCAACCTGGGTTGCGGTTTCGCACAGCACTGGGTTGACTTTGCCGGGCATGATGGAGGAGCCGGGCTGCAGGTCAGGCAGGTGAATCTCGGCCAGGCCAGTGAGTGGGCCGGAACCCATCCAGCGGATGTCGTTAGCCATCTTGGTCAGGGAGACCGCGATGGAACGCATTGCACCAGAGAATTCCACCAGGCCGTCGCGGTTGGCCTGTGCCTCAAAATGGTTGACGCATTCGCGCAGTTCCTTCACACCAGTCAGGTTGACCAGCTCGGCGGTGACCTTTCCGCCGAAGTCGGCAGGGGTGTTCAGGCCGGTACCCACTGCAGTGCCGCCGATGGGCAGTTCGCCGAGACGGGGAAGTGTTGCTTCAACACGCTCAATGCCGGCCTGGATTTGGCGGGCGTAGCCGCTGAATTCCTGGCCGAGGGTGACCGGTACGGCATCCATAAGGTGGGTGCGGCCGGACTTGACCACGTTCTCCCATTCCTTAGCTTTCTTGGCCAGCGATTCCTGCAGCACCTTCAGGCCGGGGATGAGGTCTTTCACGGCGGCCTCGGTGGCTGCCACGTGGGTTGCGGTGGGGAAAGTGTCGTTGGAGGACTGTCCCATGTTTACGTCATCGTTGGGGTGAACCTCAACGCCGTTCTTTGCGGCGATAGAGGCGATGACCTCGTTGGTGTTCATGTTGGATGAGGTGCCGGAACCGGTCTGGAACACGTCAATGGGGAATTCGGCGTCATGCTTGCCGTCGGCGATTTCCTTGGCAGCGGCGATGATGGCGTCAGCTTTCGCGGCGTCGAGAAGCCCACGATCCTTGTTCACCTGTGCGCAGGCTGCCTTCAGTAGGCCCATGGCGCGGATCTGTGCGGACTCGAGGCCGCGGCCTGAGATGGGAAAGTTTTCCACGGCGCGCTGGGTTTGTGCACGCCACAGGGCGTTGACGGGCACTTTCACTTCACCCATGGTGTCGTGTTCGATGCGGAATTCCTGCTCGGTCATGAAAAATCCACCTTCACTAAGAGAGTCGTAGAACTTATCTACATAAGTATGGCGTAAAAAAGGGCGGTTGTGTGGCGAAGGGTGTCTACCCCCGGGGAGTGTGACGGGTTTCGCACTCCGCACACTCCTCACTGCGTATGGCTAGTTCTTGGGGCTGTAATCCACCGCAGAGTATTCCTGCAGCTTGGCCAGCTGGTGCACGGATTCGATGAAACGAACCGTGCCAGAGCGGGAGCGCATGACCAAAGAGCGGGTGGTGGCGCCGTTTTGGCGATAGCTGACACCGCGGAGCATGTCGCCGTTGGTCACGCCGGTGGCCACGAAGTAGCAGTTATCGGAAGAAACCAGGTCATTGGTGGTCAGGACGGTGTCAAGATCCAGGCCTGCATCCTGAGCTTTGCGGATTTCCTCGTCGTTAGTCGGATAGAGTTTGCCCTGAATTTCACCCCCCATGCACTTCATGGCGCAGGCGGTGATAATGCCTTCTGGGGTGCCGCCGATGCCCATCATGATGTCCACGGAGTTGGTGTGTTGTGCTGCGGCAACGGCACCGGCGACGTCGCCGTCCCTGATCAGACGGATCTTGGCGCCTGCCTCACGGATCGCGGCAATGAGGTCATTATGGCGCGGGCGGTCCAGAACCACCACGGTGACATCCGAGGGGGAGATTCCTTTAGCCTTGGCAACGGCGCCGATGTTGACGGCTACTGGCGCGTTAATGTCAATGACACCTGCGGCTTCGGGGCCAACAGCGATTTTCTTCATGTAGAACACTGCGGATGGGTCATACATGGTGCCGCGTTCTGCGGCTGCGAGGACTGAAATAGCGTTGGGGCGGCCTTCCGCCATGAGTGTGGTGCCGTCAATCGGGTCGACGGCAATATCGACATCGGCACCCTGGCCGGTGCCTACTTCTTCGCCGTTGAACAGCATGGGGGGCTTCATCTTTTTCACCCTCACCGATGACCACAACGCCACGCATGTTCACTGAGTTGATCAGTTTGCGCATGGCATCCACTGCGGCACCGTCGCCTTCGTTTTTCATTCCTCGTCCAACCCAACGTCCGGACGCGAGTGCTGCGGCTTCGGTCACGCGGACCAATTCCATGGCGAGGTTACGGTCTGGACATTCGGTTTGGCGGGTATTCATCTGTGCGGCCTCCTACAGTGGCTGGGCATATGCGGGTGTAACGCCCGAATATAAAGGGATGACTAAAAGGGTGGTGTTGGTGATAACCACCATTTCTATTCTTGCATTGATGCGTACGCTTTTGCCCGTTTTGTCCACCCGAATCGGGGGAGTCGGTGAAAGTCTGCCATACTATCCAGGTGGCTGAGAACAAACCTCGTATCTTCCAAGACGGCCGAGACATCAGCATGACACTCATTGTCATTATCGCGGTGATGGCACTCACGGTTGCGTTCACCGGCATGTGCAGCCTCAACCCGGGACGCCCTGAAAATGGTCCTGTCCAGGAGGTTGATGCCCGGCAATTTTTAGATATAGAGGCACGGGGGATGGCTTTTCCGCTGCGTTACCCCCAGATGCCCGACGGCTGGACGACTAATTCCGCTCGCCGCAGTTCTGTTGATGGTGCGCCCGCCCCCGTGGTGGGCTGGGTCACTGCCCAGGGTGCCTATGTGCAGCTTCTTCAAACAGACCGCCCGCTTGAGGATGCAGTGAAGGACCATGACGACTACGCGCGGAAGGAACAGACGTCGACAAGCATCGCAGGAACGGACGTTCACGTGTACACGTCCGAGGAGCATGATGCCCGCGTGCTGTGGGTCGCTGACCTCGGTGATGTGCGGCTACTGGTGTCTGGAACTGCAGGCGAGACCGAGTACACGCAGCTCATGGAAGCGACGCTGAAGACAGCGCCTATCGACACCCATAGGTCCTAGGTTGTTGCATCGTTTCCGTTGTTGGTGCCCAAGGCGGTCTCCACACGCTGACGCGCCCCGGCTAGGTGTTCTTCGCAGCGCTTCGACAAGGCTTCGGCGCGCTCCCAGTACTTCAAGGACTCGTCCAGACCCATCTGCCCGAGTTCCAGGATTTTCACGATTTCAATAAGCTCCGCCAGCGCGGCCTCGTAGGTGAGTGTTTCAACAGCGGGGAAAGCATTCTCGTTCATTGTTGTCCTCATATATAGGGTTTAGTCAGCAGGGGAATGGGCAATAGATGCGGCAGTGACGGACCCATCGGCCACACGAATGCGCAGCTGGCTACCTGGCGGGGCCTGCTCGTAGCTGGTCACTACCTCCGGCTCTGAGCCGTCACGTGGAATCACCTGCACCACCGAGTAACCCCGCGCCAGCGTCGCCGACGGGCCCAGCGCCGAAACCTGCGCGCGCAGGGCCCGAACCTGGGATTCGTGGCTGTTGAGTAGGTAGGTTATATCACGCCGCACCATGGTCAGCGCCCGCTGAACTTCTTCCTCTTGGCGGGTAATGGGGGTGAACGGATCTGCCAACACCGGCCGGGAGCGCAGCGCCTGTAGGTTCTGCTGCTGGCGATCCACCCAGCCTCGGAGCGCTGCGGCGGCGCGCTGACGCAGTTGATCCAAGCGCAGCAGCTCTTCCCGTGCATCCGGGACCACGCGTTTTGCCGCGTCCGTGGGGGTGGCGGCGCGCAGGTCAGCTACATTGTCCAGCACCGGGTTATCCGGCTCGTGCCCAATCGCTGATACCACCGGGGTGCGGGCGCGTGAGACCGCGCGTTGCAGCGCTTCCTCGGAAAACGGCAGCAGATCCTCCACCGAACCGCCGCCGCGGGCGATGATGATCACGTCAACCTCGGGGTCCGCGTCCAGTGCTTCAAGGGCGGTAATCACCTCGGGAACTGCCGGGGCGCCCTGTACCGCCGTGTTGATCACCTTGAAATTCACGTGTGGCCAGCGGTCTTCCGCCACTGACAACACGTCGCGCTCTGCGGCTGAACCGCGACCAGTGATCAAACCAATGCAGCGCGGAAGGTAGGGGAGAGGCAGTTTGCGGGAGGCGTCGAAAACCCCTTCACTGGCTAGTTGTTGGCGTAGGCGCTCGATGCGGGCCAGTAGTTCGCCCACGCCCACTGGGCGAATCTCTGTCGCTCGCAGCGAAAATGAACCCCGGCCCGTGAAAAACGTTGGCTTGCCGTACACCACCACGCGGTCACCATCGCGCAGGGGAGCGGGGGCGTTTTGAAGTAGAGCTGTGTCGCACGTGACTTGCAGGCTCATTTCGGCTTCTACGTCACGCAACGTTAAATACGAAAATCTCCATGACGGTTTTATGTTTACCTGGGCAAGCTGGCCCTCAACCCACACCGAACCAAGACGCTCGATCCATGCTTTGACCTTGGAATTTACCTCCCGAACCGGCCACGGATTTTCGGCGGACGTTGGCTCGTTGCTCACACAGACTCCTCAACACATTGGACACATAACGACGGTACGTGTGGTGCGCATCAGGCACACAATAACGCCCACTATAGGCGGTTTGTCCGGACCATCACCGATGAGAGTGACCTAGACTACGCACACCTCACCCTACTTGGATAGGCTGTAGGACATGACAACCCCTGAAGCCGCAGACGCGAAAAAAGTTCTGCTCGCCGCGCCCCGCGGCTACTGCGCAGGTGTGGACCGCGCCGTCGAAACCGTCGAACGTGCCCTAGAGAAGTACGGGGCACCCGTCTACGTGCGCAAAGAGATCGTGCATAACCGCTATGTTGTGGACACCCTCGCCGAACGGGGTGCCATCTTTGTTGATGAAACTACCGAGGTCCCTGAAGGCTCGCACCTGGTGTTTTCCGCGCACGGCGTCAGCCCCGCTGTGCATGCAGAAGCGAAGGCGTTGTCGCTGGAAACCCTCGACGCTACCTGCCCGCTGGTGACCAAAGTTCACAATGAAGTGAAACGCTTCGCCCGTGACGGATACCAGATCCTGCTCATTGGGCACGAAGGCCATGAGGAAGTTGAAGGCACCGCCGGGGAAGCCCCCGATGTGGTGCACCTTGTGGATGGTGCCGCGTCCGTTGACTCCCTTGACTTTGGGCCGGAGGACAAGCTTGTGTGGCTTTCCCAAACCACGCTTTCCGTGGACGAAACCATGGAGATTGTGCAGCTACTCAAAGCCAAGTTCCCGCACATCACCGACCCGCCCAGCGACGACATCTGCTACGCCACCCAAAACAGGCAAGTAGCCGTCAAAGCCATCGCGGAACGCAGTGACCTAGTGATTGTTGTTGGCTCTCAAAACTCCTCCAACTCCAAACGGCTTGTGGAGGTTGCTCTCCAAGGCGGAGCCGATGCCAGCTACCTCGTGGACTACGCCCACCAGGTTAAGCCGGAATGGCTCGATGGGGTCACCACAGTTGGTGTTACCTCAGGGGCATCGGTGCCGGAAATTCTGGTCCAAGATGTGATCAAGCTTCTCGACGACCACGGCTTCCACACCGTCGAAGAAGTCACCACCGCCGCCGAAAAACTAGTGTTCTCCCTGCCGCGCGTCCTGCGCCCGCACGCACGCCCTCTGGCCGCTAGCTAATACAGGTCGTCGTGGCGGCTGTTACGGCGACTATCCCGACCCGTCGAATCACGGCGCGGCTGGACCTTCCGCACTTGGCGGCGCTGCACAGTCCGCGGCTGCCTCTGTTCCTCATAGGCCGCTGGTTGCTGACGCGGTTGCTGGCGGCGCTGCTGCGACTGCCTCAACTCCTGCTGACGGTTGTCACGTTGCTGCTGATCACGCTGGCGCTGCCCTCGCGCCTGCGCCGATTCGCTACCACGCGACGTGTACCGGCCACCGCCGGTGCTGTGATTGTGTGCCTCCGCGCGTGACGACGACCGCTGTGGTTGCTGCACCCTCGGCGTCTGCACTGTGCGCTTGTGGGGACGCTGCTGGTCATGGCCACCAGTCTGGCCGCCTGCCCTGCTGCTTCCAGCGTCGGCAGTGGGTCGGCGGATACTCCCCGAACGTTGTGGCTGTTGCCGAGTGCGCTTGGCGGGGGTGCTCTTGGTGTGGTGCTTCCTGACGCATGGCCTGCTGGCGACGCTGACGCTGAGCCTCACGGCGTTGAGCATCGCGCTGCTCGGTGGACGCGGCGGCACGGCGTGGAGGTTGTGGTGGGCGCCCTGAGCGCTCGTGTTTACTGTGATGATCCTCCTCAGGGCGCTGGTGCGCGCCCGTCTTCGGCGAGGCTTTCACAGGGGAAATCACCATCGTAGGTGGTGACTGCGGCTTAGTGCGCTTCGGTTGCTCAGGTGTCGATGGTGCCGCGTGGGGTTGTTGAGCGGCAGGCCGTTGCTGGGGCCTAGGGCGTTGTACAGTGCGCTTGTGCGGCTGCTGTGGTGGTTCCTCCGGTGCTGACGCTCGACGTTGCAGTTCCTCAACCGTCACGCGTTGCGACGCCGCGGCTGGCTCCTTGTGAGGAGGAATATCTTGCTGATTACGGTTGCTCAGACGGCGTGCACGTGAGGCGGTTTCACGGTTGGTGCGGTCCGCCTCTTGCGTCTTTCTACGCTCGCGCTCCGCGCTCCGAGCCTGCGACCCCATGGTTCGCCTGAACTGCCAGATACGCAGAGCTGCGATAATAGCGCACCCCAACGTGACCAAGCCAAGGGTTGGGAAGTGCTGCGCCAACGGGTACACCAAGGTGAGAATAGTTGTCGCTGACAGCTTCTGCGGGACATTAGACACTGAGGCATTGATCATCCAGGCTGTCAATGGAAGTGAAATGCCAAACAATAAGGGGAGTTGCCCAACAGTGAGCATCAATCCGCGTGCTTCCACGAGGATGGTCACCACGACGCTGCCCGCAGCAAAAGCGATAAGGAAGGGCAGGCCAATGGTCTGCTGCCGCACGCTGATCAGTAATCCCACAGCCAGGGCTGCGAGCATGATGAGCGTGCTCGACCATGTGGGAAGGCCGAAAGTCCGCGTGGGAGCTGCGGTGCTTCGCGGGCGTGATGTTCTGGAAGTGTGTTGGGACACGAGCGCTAATGTTACCTAGGTTGGGTCGGATTCTCCGAACTACTGGACTGGGCTTTGTTATTTTTGTGGAACAACTGGACAATTTTCGCTGATGCGTCAGACAAGCGTGCTAGAAGCGTTTCAGGATCCTCCTCGCTGGCATCACCATGTGTGGTTCCTTCCTCACTGTTTGCGCTGGATGCTGAGGCGTGGCGGTCACGACGGGCGGCACGCAGCTTGCGCCCCAGCACCTCGCCATGCATGCCGGTGAGCGAACCAGCTGCCGTAGCAAATTCAATTTGATCAGCGGTTTTCTCGCCGGACCTCAACGCCACCATGTCACTGAGGTAGCGGAACAACACCGCCACAAGTGCAGTCACGGGAACGGCCAAGAAAGCACCAACAATACCGAAAAGGCTTGACCCGATGGTAACTGACAACAGCACGATCACGGGATGCAGATTCATGGCGCGGGACTGCAACATGGGGGATAGGATGTTTCCTTCCAGCTGCTGCACTGCAACAACGAGAGCCAAAACAATGAGGGCTTTAGTGAAGCCCAGTGAAACAAAAGCAATCAACACCGCCAGCGCCCCGGCGACAAATGCCCCCACGATGGGGATGAAACCCGCAATGAAGGTAAGGGTTGCCAACGCCAGAGCCATAGGAACCCCGAGGAATACCAGACCCATGCCGATGAACACGGCGTCGACAAGCGACACAATAGCTTGAGCCCTGATGAAGCCGGCGAGAGTATTCCAGGACCGTGTGAGTAGTTCTGTGAGGTGCCAGCCCGCGCGACGTCCCGTGATGGAGCGAAGCCACGGGAGAAAACGGTCGCCATCCTTGAGGAAAAAGAACGTCAGCACAATGACAATACCCAGCGTGACCATCACCGTTGAAGCAACGCCGATACCTGCGAACAGTTCACCTGCGATGGTCCCGGATTGTCGCTGCAACCATATGGTGGCATCGGTAAACCATTTATTGATGTCATCGTCGCGGACATTCAGCGGTGGGCCCTGCAACCACAACTGCACCTTCTGTACGCCCTCAAACGCTTGGTAGTACAGGGTTTGGGATTGCTGGCCGATGCTGGGGCGCAATGAGCGCAATCAAACCGCCGAAAAACCCAAAAGCCGCAAGGATCGTAGCGAAACTCGCTAGCCCTGCGGGCACGCCAATGTTGCGCAACGTGCGTGTGATAGGCCACAGCACCGAACAAATGAGGATTGCCAACGCGAGGGGGGAGGATGCCACGCGAAAATTTACTGAGCAGAAACCACGCGGCGTAGGCTGTCACCGCGATCACAAGGAGGCGGAGACACCACCACGCGAATTCCTTCACGCCGTCGGCGATAACCTCCGAACGATCAATACGGTCCTCGCCTTCCAACTCCTCGAACGTGCGAGAAGCCTCCAGCTGTAAATGCTGCAAATAATCTGCCTCTGACGCAGACAGGTCGGACGCTGGCAGCTTTGATGCCGACTGTGATGCTGGCTTTGATGTGGTCGACGTTGGGTCAGCCAGAGCATCAGCGGGCGTCTCTGAAGACTGTTTATTGCTCACTTGTCCCATCATGCCTGAAAACCCCGCTGCACGCCGATAATTCCGCATGTAGCGGGGCTGCTGGACATACCAGCGATTCGGTGAGGGGTTATACCTCGTGGCTGATCAATACCTCGTCTGTGGCGTACTCAGATTCACCGAGCAGGCCCGATTTTTCATCCGGGTTGCGGCGCAAGGCGATAATACTAGCGGCAAGACCGCCCCAGATCACCACCATGAACAACACCATCATCATCACTGCTGTACCACTCATGTCAGCGATTCCTTTCTGTTTAGCTGGGGTCTTTTACGCGGGTCTTTGTACCCGGAGTGTGCTAGTCATCGGACTTTTGCTCGGCGGCGAACCCGGCCGCGCGCCGCTCCTCGGGAGCGTACTTCCGTGGGCGGGTGATGGTGCGCTGCAAGTCAGAATCAATACCAAAGTCCGAGCCGGGTGGGCCAACCAACGACAAAGAACCGCGCCACGGAACAATTGTCAAAGCAAACGCGGCGGCGACAATGATGCCCAGCACAACCCAGCCGAAAATGGTCACTTGGGTGGAGGTATAGCCGCCATATGGTTTGGACACCAAGGTGAACAGCTCCTGCATCAGTGTGTAGCCCAGCACAATCGTGGTCAGATTCACTACGCAGATGCGCCACAGCGTGCCCACTTGGAATGAAGACACTGCGTTCAAATGCAGGGCAAATTCGTTGGTGCGGCGCAGAATCCAGTCGATCACGATGATCGCGATCAGGGCGATGGCGACGATACCAATGTTGTTGGTGAACTTATCCATAATGTCCAGCGTGGCCAGGCTGGAGGTGGTGGAGAACAGCGCCAAGGAAATCAACGCCATGACCACACCAACGCTCACGGCTGTGGTTTTACGCGGCAGATCCAGCTTGTCTTTCACCGCAGACACCACGACCTCCAGTAGGGAGAACAAGGAGGTGAAACCGGCGATAGTCAGCGAGGCGAAGAAGAATACGCCGAAACAGCGCCCAGCGGCATCTGGTTAATGATTGCGGGGAACGCAATGAAAGCCAAACCAATACCGGAGGTGGCAACCTCGCTGACTGGGACGTTCTGCTGGGTAGCCATGTAACCCAAGGCTGCAAACACGCCAATGCCCGCCAGCACCTCAAAGGAGGAGTTCGCAAACGCCGTGACCAAGCCCGTGCCCGTCAAGTTCGTGCGCGGCTTCAAGTAGGAGGAGTAGGTCAGCATAATGCCGAAGCCCACCGACAGCGAGAAGAAGATCTGGCCATAGGCTGCAACCCACACCGTGGGATTACGCAAGGCATCCCAGTTCGGGGTGAAAAACGCATTCAAGCCTTCAGCGGCACCATCCAAAAACAGTGCTTGGATCACCACAATGATGAACAAGACGGTCAGCAACGGCATGAAAACCTTGGAAATCTTGCCAATGCCCTCGTCCACGCCCATGGCCATGACGATAATCGCCAATACCCACACCAGCGCCAAGGCGATAGCAATCTGCGGAACAATCTCGGTAGACACCGTTTGGGAGGTATCGGCCTGCAGGAAGTCCTTCATAAAATAGTCTTCCGGCATATCGCCCCATGCCTTATTGAAGGACTTGACCGTGTACAGCCCGGCCCAGCCAATAATCGCGGCGTAGTAAATAGTAATGAAAAACGCGATCCCTACCTGGATCCAGCCCACCGGCTCGGCCCACGAGCGAATCCGCCGGAACACGAGGGGAGCGGAGCCACGGAAACGATGCCCCAACGAATAATCCAAGAAAAGAAGAGGAATACCCGCAGTGAGCAATGCAATCATATAAGGAACAAGGAACGCGCCGCCGCCGTTATCGTAGGCGACATACGGGAAACGCCAAATATTTCCCAACCCCACTGCAGAACCAATAGCTGCGAGCAAAAACGCGATGCGGGTGGAAAACACTTCGCGACGAGGACTAGTTTGATCAGCCATGCTGACGGGCCTTTCCAACGTGTGAAATGTTAACGATGAGACACCACAGGCATCACGGGCCTTCAGGTGGTGGCCCGGAAAGTATGCCCGGTACTCGACAATGTTTGCGGTAGCGTTGGGTTGGCGCCCAGCTCATCGGGTAATTTTCGCGTGCACCGTCCCACTACGTGGAAAAATCCTAGCACCTTATTCCACAGACTGAAATAGTGAGGTGCGTGAGGCGGTGGCGTACGCGGCGTCGATAAGCCGTGCGATAGGGGTGATGGTGGCAGTAGAGCCGTGTCCGGTGGCGTTGCTAGGATAAACAACCGTGACCTTAACTCTTGGAATTGTTGGCCTGCCGAACGTGGGCAAGTCCACCCTCTTTAATGCCCTCACACGCAACGATGTGCTTGCAGCGAACTATCCCTTCGCCACCATCGAACCCAACGTTGGCCTCGTCGAACTGCCCGATCCACGGCTGAACAAACTTGCCGAAATTTTCGGGTCTGAAGTGATCAAACCCGCCACCGTTAGCTTCGTTGACATCGCAGGAATTGTGAAAGGCGCCTCCGAGAATGAAGGGCTGGGCAACAAATTCCTCGCGAACATCCGGGAAGCCGACGCCATCTGCCAAGTCGTCCGCGCCTTCTCCGACGACGACGTCATCCATGTCGACGGCCGCGTCGATCCCAGCAGTGACATCGCCGTCATCGAGACCGAACTCATCCTCGCTGATCTGCAAACCATCGAAAAAGCCCTGCCGAGGCTAGAAAAAGAAGCCAAGCGCGACAAAGAAAAAGCAGCCGAAGTCGCAGCCGTCAAACAAGCACAAACCATCCTCGAAGACGGACGCACCCTCTTCTCCGCTGCGGGTAACGGCGAAATCGAACTGGCGACGCTCCGGGAACTCCACCTACTCACCGCCAAACCCTTCCTCTATGTATTCAACTCCGATGAAGGGGTGCTTACCGACGCCGCGCGCAAAGACGAACTCCGCGCGCTCGTCGCCCCAGCCGACTGTGTGTTCCTTGACGCCAAAACCGAAACTGAACTTTTCGAACTCGACGACGAGGAAGCCGCCGAACTCCTCGAATCCGTTGGGCAGCACGAACCCGGACTGCACTCCCTAGCCAAAGCCGGATTCGCGACACTCGGGCTGCAAACCTACCTCACCGCAGGCCCCAAAGAAGCCCGCGCTTGGACCATCCACAAGGGCGACACCGCGCCACAAGCAGCAGGCGTAATCCACAGTGACTTCGAACGCGGATTCATCAAAGCCGAAATCGTCTCCTTTGACGAGCTTGTCGCCGCAGGCTCCATGGCCGAAGCCAAAGCCGCCGGGCGCGTGCGTATGGAAGGCAAAGACTACGTCATGGCCGATG